>Ga0099823_1002815_pt1 | contig 16045 bp, 12 predicted proteins | sample CowpearedBW_FD_76831 | JGI IMG/M metagenome (GOLD analysis project Ga0099823, IMG submission 76831) | Root nodule microbial communities of legume samples collected from California, USA - Cow pea red BW | ecosystem: Host-associated > Plants > Roots > Nodule | place: USA: California | collected...
TATATATATATATAATTATATATATATATATATATATATATATATATATTTATATAACTATATATAGTTATATATATATATAGAGAGAAATTTGTATCATATTCAGATTTGGATTTTAAAAGAAGCTAAATTATGCAAAAATTGAGAGTAAATTGTTTTCTCTTGATCACGAGTCTCATTTTTTATTTTGAGCTTCAAAGTGGCGACTCTTTCCTTCATCGTCTTGGATCATCTCTAAGTGGCGTGGCATCAATCCATTCCAAGTTCCAAGCGTTCACATCGTTATCATTTGTCAAGTGGCTTCAATCACATAAGTCTTATTTTCCTTTCTAGTTCTATTATAGTTTTGTTTTTTTAGAACATATGGTGTGCATTGTGCATAATTGTTTCTTTCTTTTATTAAAAATAGTTATAATATTTATATATAATATTATTTTATATTTCTTAAATATATATTAAATTCTTTTATAAAGATTGTAACTATATTTTTATTATTTAATTATATTTATATTATTCTATTATCCTATAATATTATTATCATAATTATAATTTTTAGTGTATATATTTAAATATATTATTTTTATAATATTGGTATTGATAAAAATAACTCTAATACATTGCATATGAAAAGTGTTGTACGGTTAAAACATTTGGGTGTTACAAAACCAAAAACATTATATTATAAAATTTGAGATGTTACACTATGAAATGGTGGCATAAAATTATAATGGACATTAGGCTAAACAAGAGGTCACTAATGGTCTCGATTTAACATGTTGCGTGTGTGCGTGGTTTGTTCCTTCTCATTATAAGAAGAAACTTTGTTAAAGTTCCAACTTCAACAAGGTACACGGAGTGTGGATGAGTACTATAGATCTTCTTGGAAGGATAAAAATAAATTTGAAAATGAAAAATCTGCTTCCAAGTTCTCAAGATTCATCAAAACAAAGTTTAAATTTAAAGTAAAATTTGTTTTAGAAAATTTATCTTCCGTAGACAATATTTATTCAGCAACAATAGCAATTAATTAATTTTATCAATATTTATAAAAAGTATATTTTATATCAAAATAAATTTAATTTTATAAACATATATACTTTTAAACAGAAAATATCGATGCATGATTCACTTTATATACCAAGGACAAAATTTGTAATAAAAAAAGGTTAACTAAAACCTTATATACGTGTTGTTTATATTTTATTTGAGTAATAATGTCGGGACTATGATATTTAAACATATAACTGATTAATAATTTTATTTTAAGTCATCCATAATTCATTTTATATTATTACAATATAATTATTAAATAATTATTTTGGTTGTCAAAGTATTATTTTTTATTTTATTTTATATCTTACATAACATATGGTTAATTTTTAAAGACTATATTTGGCTTAGTAAGGAGAAAAAGAAATATAGCAACAAAAACATGACCAAAGCAAAAGTATTATTTATTGACCGAAAATTATTTGTGTTGTTTTCCTACACGTCCTTATGAGAATGCTTGATACGAGACTCTTTTACATTTTTTTAGCATATTTGCTTGCTGTTAATTTTGTTCAGTATTTTTCTTAGTTCATTTGTTTCATAAGGTAATATCTAAAAATAATAATTATAATAAAAACACTATATTAAATAATTATTACTTAACATATTACTGTAAAATTAAATTTGATTCTCATAAACAAAATATCGTGTTCTAATGTATATGAAAAAAATGTTCTTTAAAAATCAAATTCCAAGTTACTACTTCTCCAATGAAAATTATTTATGTTCTTGCGCAATAAGAGATATTAAGGAACACAAATAATATCTTACCTCAACTCTGGACCTCTCGAGCCGACTTCTTCTCGACTTGTGCATGCCATTTGCTAGCATATACTGTCTGGACCCTTAGGGGGTTACCTGCGGAGAGGGCTCTGACAATCAAGTCAACAAAAAGGTTCTCAAAAGTCAAATCTCATATCAGGGAATTAATGAAAGCGTACCTCTTAATTATTGGAGTCCACGTATATTTATAGAGTTATTAATTATGTCTGACATCCTTATGGGCTGGGCAAATATTTGGATCCTAGATGGGTTTGGGCCAAGCCCAAGCCCTGTGTTAGCGTTTGTTGGTACTAGGGACCTTGTTTTCGACATTCTAAGTTTGGTGTTATTGACTTATTGCATATTGTCCATTATAGTGGTGGCCTGGGCCGCTATGTTCTGCTTGACTAGTCATTGACTTATTAATTTTATTTGTGGGACTATGTCTAAGCGGTCTTGGCCATGTACTTGCCTTGGTCCGCCTATGTATAGTACAATTTATTAATAAAATTGGTGAAAATTTGGGTTATTATTTTAATTTTAATTTTCTTAAATAAATATTAATGTAACACATCTACAAAAGAAATTATAAAATAAATATTCGAGGTTTTCGTTGTATAAATCCACATTACCATTAGTTGTTTTGGTTTTTGAAAACAGTTGTAACTCATATATTCAATTACCTTGATGTACATATGCACACTTTCGGTAATGAGAAAATACATTGTTTTCTCTTTAAATTCCTTTTCTCTAATATTTGCCTTGCATATGTTTGTGTTGTTGCCTCAATCGCTCTATCAGGACTAACAGTGGTATCCAGAGTTTCAGGTTGAACGAAGGGTTGTGTGGCTAGAAAGAAGCCACCAAGGTGAAGCTTGTTGCTCGTATTGGCTTCCATGGTTATTGGAGGATTGATACATGGTAATCTGCATGTGTTCGATGGCAATTGTTATGAGGATTGGTGTGTCAAAATGGAAGCAATTCTCGATTTCCAAGAAGTGGTTGAGATAGTGAAGAAAGGGTTTCAAGAACCCTCCAAGAATGTCACAGATGAACTAGAGTGCATACAAAGTAAGTGAAAGATAAGACTGCAAAGCCAGAATGTTATTGCATCAGTGTGTGTCATTTGCCATCTTTCAGAAAATATCAAAAGCCACGACGTCAAAGGAGGTATGGGATATTTTGCAAGATACGTATGGTAATTCTAGGAAGGTGAAGAAGGTTAAATTGCAGTCCTTACAAAGAAATTATGAGCTATTGTGACAGAACAGGAGTCAATTGCAGAATATGTGGGAAGACTGCAAGTGTTGACTAACTCTATGAAAGCTTGTGATAAACTAGTGAAATGCAACAAGGTGGTGGCCAAAATACTTTGAACCTTGACACCTCAATTTAATCATATGATTGTGGTAATTGAGGAATCTAAGGATCTTGAGAAGATGTTTGTTGAAGAACTCCAGAACTCATTAGAGGCTCATGAACATAGAATACTAAGAGAAAGAATAAGGAAAAAGGTGTTGATCAAGCATTCCAAACCAAAATTGATCATCAAAGATTTAAAGGTTGTGATAGTCGAAGAGGAAGAGCAAGATTTAGGGGTGGAAAAAATGGAGAATTTTCTAAGCAATTAGGTGAGGAGAATGGAAATACCCAGAAAGAAAGGGCTAGATCTAGAGGAAGCAAACAAGTCTTACAACGAAAAAAGGTTCAATATTATACTTGTGAGAAATTTGGTCACTATTCCTATGAATGGTGGCACAAGGATACAACCAAGATGAAAAAAAAAAAGGTGGCAAGGCCCATCTAGCACAATATGAAAATGATTCTAACTCAGACTGTGTAGTAAGGATAGTCACTACGAGTAGTGGAGATGATGATTCCTTCTAGTATTTAGATATGGATGTCGGAAGTGTAGGGAGAAATGGAGAATTTTTTGAACAATCAAGTGAGGAAAATGGTAATACCTAGAAAGAAAGTGTTAATGCTAAAGAAGGCAGACAAGACAGAGGTAGGGGCAAGAAGCCTTACGACAAAAGAAAGGTTCAATATTATACTTGTGAGAAATTTGGTCACTATTCCTATGAATGGTGGCACAATGATACAAACAAGAAAGGTGGTGAGGTCCATCTAGCATAATAAGAAGGTGATTCACACTCAGACAACGTAGTGTTGATAGTTACTAGAGCAGTGGAGATGATGATTCCTACTAGTATTTAGATATGAGTGGCAGAAATAGAGGCAGAAATGGAGAATTTTCTAAGCAATTAGGTGAGGAGAATGGTAATACCCAGAAAGAAAGTGTTAGATCTAGAGGACGCATACAAGGTAGAGGCAAGGACAAGAAGCCTTATGACAAAAGAAAGGTTCAATATTATACTTGTGAGAAATTTGGTCATTATTCCTATGAATGGTGGAACAATGATACAACTAAGACGAATAAGAAAGGTGGTGAGGCCCATCTAGCACAATATGAAGGTAATTCTGATTGAATCTGCGTAGTGTTGATGGTCACTATGAGTAGGGGAGATTATAATTCTTATTAGTATTTAGATACGAGTGACAAAAGTGGAGGCAGAATTGGAGAGCTTTTTTAGCAATCAAGTTAGGAGAATGGTTATACCTAGAAAGAAAGTGTTAGATCTAGAGGATGCAGACAAGCTAGAGGTAAGGCAAGAAGCTTTATGATAAAAGAAAGGTTCAATATTATACTTGTGAGAAATTTGGTCATTAATCCTATGAATGATAGCACAATGATACAACCAAGATGAACAAGAAAGGTTGGAACGCCCATCTAGCATAATATAAAGGTGATTATATGATGTGATCCCAATAAGGCTTATAGCATTGGGCCAACGCCTAGGCCCTTTCTTTTTGTTTCTTTTATTTTTCTTTATTTTTAATTAAATAAATCTGTTTTAATTGGTTTGTTTTTGTTAAATGCAGCCAATTATTGAAATATTTGGCATTGAGCCTACGACCCAATTCGTTTCCATGCCTCCGCACCACTCACAGATTCTGATATTCTGCCTTCACGTATTGGGTTTCCAGCCCAATTCCTTCAACGTCTCCGAGCCCATTTCTCTCTAAGAAGCACGCTGCCAATGCTTCTAGCACACCAATCTTGCTACAGTCCACATCATGCCTAATTGAGCCTGCATAAATTTGCAATTCATATGTGGCCCAATTCACTCACGCATGGTCTGATGTTCCATTCGCACACCTCCGTTGGCAGCCAACAACACTTTGTTTCCTCCACGCGTGCAACCTTCAAATTTGGTTTGCAACCAGCAGCCCAATATAAATTAGCATATGCCTTCTTTCACGCAGACATCATTTTCTGTTAGCATACTGTTATTGGGCCGAGCCCAATTCTTCCAACCAGCTTCTCTCCACCTCATTTTCTCTGCCCAACTTGCAAGGTGCGGCTAGGGTTCTCTCATACTTTTCCTCAAGCCTTCACTAATCACACTGTTGTTAAGGTCACACGAATTCTTCCTTCACGCGAGTTCGCTCGCTTCATGTGTCCACCCTAGGGTTAGTTCGGATTCATGTTTTCCCTTTCTCTTGCCGATAGGATCTGTGTTAGATGTCATCCATGTTTTCTTCTCTTCCATTTTCTTTCCGATTGCCATTTGTTCTATAAAATGGCAAGCCATCTCGATGTAAAATTTAGTTGAGATGAATGTTAAAATTTGGTTGAGAACACTCCCCTTTCGTCTATGCTCAAACCTTAAACCCTTGATTAGGTTTTTACCTCTTCGGGTTGCCAAAGCCAGTGAAAAGCCAGAGAGAACTGAGCGTAAACACCATAACCGAGTCTTTCACTGTGTTTTCCCTCGCCTTTCGCGAGTTTCAATCGGTGGAACGCCGATTGGAAAGGCTTTTTGGCGCGTACCACGATGAAGGAGCCTCATCAAGTGGTATCAGAGCCAGGTTGGTTCTCGGCATTGTCACGAGATAAGTTTCTTCCTTATCTCTGTTATTTTCTTCTTATATGTTTGTTTCAGTCTTGTTCCTACTTTGCTTGAGTTTGATTTTCTACGATTGAGATTGATCCACTGTCTTGTTCTCATTTTCTAAATCAATATCGTGATGCATTGTCATAGATCTCTAAATTTGTCGTTCAAATGCATGTCAAGTAGGTTTAATTTCAATTTTGATTACCTAGCTTTGAATTTTATAATCTCATGTTTTTGTCTTAGGTGTTGTTTAGTTTGTTTTATATGTTGATAATTCCATAGTAGTGTTGCCTAATTTGAGTATTGTTCACTGTTTTGTCTCTGTTTCAGTCATTGTTTCATTCGTCATATGTTGAGTTTAGTCTTTGAATTTGTGTTTTGTTGAGTTCTTTAATTGCTAGTAGACCAATAGCAATTTTCTGTAGTGTATTTTTCACTGTTTCATGTTGAACTCGTGCTGCATTCTTATATTGTTGTCCAATTGCATTTCAGTTCTGTTTGGTTCTTGTGTTGTTTCTACATTTCCATTTTTGGCCAAGGATTGTGCTGACAAAACTGTAGTGTTCCACTAACCTAATTTTATATCTGACTTTGTTCAAATTGTTCAAATGGACATTCAGTATTGATTAAATCAGTGCATAGACTGTGTTCGCATCTATCTTGCACAGTTTTGTATTCTTTGATTGAGTTTGATGCTCATATGATGCATTCTACGTTGACTGTTTTGTGACTATCCTCTAAATCTGTAGATTTGTTATGCCATAGTACTCTTGTTGCATCCTTTTTGGCCTTTGTTGTTGAGTGCAAACGTTTTGGCCATTTCTGTTTCCAATTACTCAGCAGATATGTGTTTGATAAGGTATTTTAGTTTGTTAATTGGACAAATCCTGGTTGATTTGGTATGTGTTGTACTGTTTGACAACATTCCAGTTTATTCGTGCTTAATTATGTTTTGCTTAATTCTATTTGCTATATCACTATTTTTGTATCTGTGATTAGCCTAGTGTTTGGTGTTTTGAGATTTCTTGTGTATCTTGAGTGAAGTCATTTTCTAGCCTGACTTTGCTTACCAGTTTAAGTTTTATCATATTACAATCATTAAACTTGTTTCACTTTGTTGTTGGCTCATTCATTCTGTCACAGAATCAGATTTCTGCTCTGATTGTTCATGTTCTACTTTTGTTGCTTTGTGTAATCCCATTCAGTTGTTTTTCGAAAGCATCACTGAGTAGTTCCTTGTTCTGTGACATTCAAATCAATTGAGTGCTGCTAGTTTATTCTGCGTTCACAGATTTTAAATTCTAAAGTGTATGCCAGTCAGCCTTGTGTTTGATGCAGTAATTTTGGTTTTATTACTTCCAGTTCTGCTGTCATTGCCATTGTTGTGTCATTGTGCTCTGAGTTTGAACCATATCCATTTGCCTGCAGTCGTGGTATCTTAAGTGCTTCTGTTGCAGTCCTGATTCATTAAGTGCATTCACAATTTTTTGTGCTTTTGCTTTGATTTGCTGCTACTTTCTTTGATCACACATGTCCAAATTTTGAGACTGTCAAATGACTTAAAATGCTGCTAATTTTGTGATCTGTGTTCAAGTTTGGCTCAATTCTGCTGCATATGGCTGAGATATATCCATTGGCCGTTAGTTTCTTTTTTTGTATGTCTGTTTCAATTGTTTTTAAGTTGAATCAATCTTGAAATCTGTCATATGCATTTGTTTATTGATTTGGTGGTAGAAACTTGACCTTTGTGTGAGCTGTTCTTCAAGTTTTTGAGAGCTAAAAAGAAAATGAGGAAGAAATCAATGACAAGAAAAAGAATATGATGCGAAAGATAAACACATCTGAAAATAAAAATGAAAAAGTCTTGATTGAATTTGAAAACATTGTTTTTTAGCAACATACAATTTGTCTTGCCCAGTTCATCGAATGACTACTGCTTTTTAAATGTCAATTGCATATGCTCTTGATTCATCTTGTTTTGAGTCTTATTGATTTTGGTTTTGTTAATCGTCTTCTAGACCCCTTCTTTAGGTTCCTTTTGTGTGCCTTCTTTATTAGTTAACTTGTTTTCTTGCTTGTCTTTATTGGCTATCCTTTGAGTTTGTCTATTAAATCTTTCACTTGATGTTGTCCAATTCTTTCATTTGAGCTTTTCTTAACTTTCTGTCTTGGCTATTCTTAAGTGGCAACACTTGCTTTTTTTGGTTTTCTTTGCTTTGGACACTCACTTTTGTTTGGCAGCCCTAATAGGTGAAGCCTCTTCTTGTGGGGTGAGTGAATCTGTTGGGAAGTAAAACTGTCGAGAGGAATTGTGGGAGTAAGCTGGGACTTGAGAGCATCAACGTGGGAGAAACACTTGAGGGAGACACACTTTGGAGGCTGGATCGAGAGCTAGAGAAATATAGCTTGGCATAGTTTTTTTTTTTGTGCTTATTGTTGTTTTGATGTCACGGATTTTGGTTGTATATTGTTTTCCGTTTTTTGTTATTTCATTTGGCTTAGGTGGGAAAATGCTTTTGAGCAATCCCATCCTTAGCATTTAATTGTAATAGTTTAAGCGTGTTTAGTGTGAGGTTCAAGGGGTTCCAAAGGCCACTTGAATTTTCACTTAGGATTTTCATCTAGTTTATGTTTTCAGTCTTTATGTTTTCAATGTCCAGGTTTTGTGTGATTTGTATGATTGTTTCTATGTTTTAGGTCATCGTGATATCTAGGTGTAATGCGTTTATCACCTAGTTGACCTTCTTTTGGTCTTAAGTTTTCACTCTGTTCACACACTTTTTCCAATTGTTTTTCACACAATTTGTTTTCATTTGTATTTTTATTGAGAATTTTTGTGAAAGAAATTTAGAGATCTCTGGCTAGGAAAGACTTGGTTTCTAATCTTGTCCATGAGACTCACCTCCCTTTCCTGGGAGTATCTCTAGAAATCTTTTCCACTATTTTCTCTTTAGAAATTCATCAACTTCTTTGTGAAAAATTGTTTTGCTAAAAGTGTTTTAAAATGAGTTTTTCTTCTAGTCGTATGCATGTAGATAGGCATAGTAGTGTGCATTTAGGTAGGCATAGTAATCATGAGTTGCATCATACCATTCATAGTGACATTCCATTCTTTGGGGAAGATATAGGACCAATATCATTTAGAGATTGGATGTGGGATACTGAGAAATTGGTGTAACCATTGTTTAGTAAATATAGTCCAATAGACATTCTTAGACATGTTACTTCTAGGTTTGTAGGACGTGCATTTGATTGGTGGCAAGGGAGACGGTACAGAGTGAAAAAGGGGAGAGAATCATGCATTAATACATTTTATGAATTGAAATCATGCATGTGGAAACACTTCATTCCCCCTTCCTTTAGGATCACTAAAGCGTAACAAGCTAGGATAGAAAACTCCATTGACATAGGGGATGCATTCATCCAAAACATTGCTAAGTTTTCTAGACTAGAAACAGATTTTAAGCATAATTTAGACTTGTTCTTGAGTGAACAGAGAGAGAGAGAGAGAGAAACATAAGAGAGAGCAAGCAAAATTTGCAAAGCTTCGGGAGTTGGAAAAGAATAGAGAAAAAGAAGAGCTTGAGAAGCTTTGTGCTAAAAGAGAACAAGAGAAAAAAGAGATAAAAGAGAAGAAGAAAAGAGAGGAAGAAGAAAAGGAAAAAGAGGAGAGTATTACAAAAGTCCAAGAAGAGAATGAGAGAAAAGAATTAGAAGCAAAAGAGAAAATAAGACAAGAGAGTGAGCTTGAAAGACAAACCAAAGTGGTAGAGTTAACAAGCATTTCAAATGAAAAGAGGGAACTCATGGTTAGGGATTTGGTGTTCCATCCTTCACCAATTCCTTCCATTAAATCCCAATTTCAAAAGGGAGTTTACCCATGTTTAAACTCTTCTCACTTTTTCATTAAATCTTTTGTTTTGTTTTCCTCTAAAAAATTTTGTTCTCCATCTCATTCCCTTATTTCATCCTTTTCAAAATTTTGTGTGAAAACAAACTTTGACTTCATAACTCATTTCAAAATTCATCTAAGTCAAAGTGTAAGACACTATAAAGTGGGCTGGATATCACCTTTTTCAAATTTTAACAATCCATTTTCACACATTGCCCAATCAATTCTTCTGCATGGTCATATGATTTCATTATAATTTTGTTTGATGATTATTGCAGATTTATTTTTGATCCTGGAGGAATCTTCATTTTGGTTCTTGTGAGCCTTTCACCTCTTGATCTGAGGACAGATCCTCTTCAAGAGGGAGGGGATGATATGATCCCAATAAGGCTTATAGCATTGGGCCAACGCCTAGGCCCTTTCTTTTAGTTTCTTTTATTTTTCTTTATTTTTAATTAAATAAATCTGTTCTAATTGGTTTGTTTTTGTTAAATGCAACCAATTATTGAAATATTTGGCATTGGGCCTATGGCCCAATTCGTTTCCATGCCTCCGCACCACTCACAAATTCTGATATTCTACCTTCACGTATTGGGCTTCCAGCCCAATTCCTTCAGCGTCTCCAAGCCCATTTCTCTCTAAGAAGCACGCTGCCAATGCTTCCAGCACACCAATCTTGCTACAGTCCACATCATGCCTAGTTGAGCCTGCATCAATTTGCAATTCATATGTGGCCCAATTCACTCACGCATGGTCTGATGTTCCATTCGCACACCTCCGTTGGCAGCCAACAACACTTTGTTTCCTCCATGTGTGCAGCCTTCAAATTGGGTCTGCAATCAGCAACCCAATATCAATTAGCATATGCCTTCTTTCACGCAAACATCATTTTCTGTTAGCATACTGTTATTGGGCCCAGCCCAATTCTTCAAACCAGCTTCTCTCCACCTCATTTTCTCTGCCCAACTTGCAAGGTGCGGCTAGGGTTCTCTCACACTTTGCCTCAAGCCTTCACTGATCACGCTACTATTAGGGTCACACGAGTTCGCTCGCTTCATGCGTCCACCCTAAGGTTAGTTCGGATTCATGTTTTCCCTTTCTATTATCGATAGGATCTGTGTTAGATGACATCCATTTTTTCTTCTCTTCTGTTTTCTTTCCGGTTGACATTTGTTCTATAAAATGGCAAGCCATCTCGATGTAAAAGTTAGCTAAGATGAATGTTAAAATTTGGTTGAGAACACTCCCCTTTCGTCTCTACTCAAACCCTAAACCCTAGATTAGGTTTTTACCTCTTCGGGTTGCCCAAGCCAGTGAGAAGCCAGAGAGAACTGAGCGTAAACACCATAACCGAGTCTTTCGCTGTGTTTTCCCTCGCCTTCCATGAGTTTCAATCGGTGGAACGTCGATTGGAGAGGCTTTCGGGCAAGTACCGTGATGGAGGAGCCTCATCATTCTGACTCATATCGCGTAGTATTGATTGTCACTACGAGGAGTGGAGATGATGATTCTTACTAGTATTTAGATACGGGTTGCTCGAACGACATGATAAGAAACAAGGAGTGGTTAATAGATCTTGACTCAAACATCAAGAAACACATAAGATTTGTTGATAATAGCATCATAGTTTTAGAGGGATTTGGGAGAGTACAACTCAAAAGCAAGAATGAAAAGACATCATACTTGAATGATGCATAATATGTTCTTTCTAAGAAGAACAATATTTTAAGCTTAGGGCAACTGCTTGAAAAGGGCTATATTATGTTTCTGTAAGAGAATCATATTAAAGTGTTTGACAACAAACATTGGCTTCTGTTCAAGGCACCTATGTAACATCCTTTAATTATACTATCAATAAACAATGTATTACATTATTTATAAGCATTTTATTACATATCTATCTAATATATATATATATATATATATATATATATAAATTACTACAAAATGAAATAATATATTATTAGAAATAATAATATATCTATTATAATAAATTATGAACACATAAATATTATAAATATATAAGAAAAACTAATGATTGCAAGAAGGCCTATAAATAGGGGTAGAATGAATGCGAAAGGAAGGAAGAGATTGACAGTGAAGAAAAAGAGAGAGAGAGAGAGAGAGAGAGAGAGAGAGAGAGAGAGTAATAGGAGAATCATTGAGAATAGATACTAGAAAAAAAAAACTTTCACGAAGTACAAAGTCGCTACAAATTTTTGGGTTATATTCTTCACAACAGTGACTAAGTTAAGGGGGGGTGTCCCTAACCCTATCTTAATCCTTATCTTAATCGATAGTGACTAAATTTTTGGGTTATATATTTATAACTTATTTCATATTTTTATAAGTAAGTGGGGTGTCCCTAACGCTATCTTAATCCTTCTCTTACTTATTTCATACTATTTTCCAAATGGAGTACCCTAATCTTACTAACATTTTTATATTATTATTTATGATGCTTAATTTATTGTATATGATAATTATATATATCGTATGAAACTATATAAATTTATTTATGATATTATATATATATATATACACTATATATATGGTAAATAACTTGGTCAAGGGAGCCTCTGTTAGAACCTTATCAAGTCATTGCGATCGACTAAGGGCAAGCTCATTCAAAGCCCCTATCGATCGATCAATTACTTGGTTAATGAGTGTTTGCTAGAATCCCTGCCAATCAAACTCAACCAGCTAAGGATAATCGATGAGTACCAACCCTAAATCAATCAGTTAAGATAAAACTCGTTCGGGACTGCTTGTCGATCAGTCTAGAAGAAAGACAGAATAACTACGAGTTGAGAATCTAGCAATTAACTCGAAATGGTAACTTAAACTTTAGGAATGAAGGGCACAATAAATGATGAAGGGCCAAATTAAATTATATCATAAAAGCAATCCATATAATTCCAAGGGTCGATCATAGACGATTAACACACAAAATATTTGATCGACCTTGATCAGCCTACATAAAAACGTAATAAAAAACTACAAACTAAAATTAAATAACAAAATCTAGAGGTTGGTGGGGTCTTCATTGTCAGCATCCTCATCATCAAAAATATCCACATGGACAAGAGGGGCTTCGGTGGTAGTGACCGCAGGTGCGGGGTGGTGGCTCGCACACATTCACCAATTTCCCATAGACAACGTCAAATTTGGAGTTGAAGGTAGTCGGTAGATCAAAGGAAGTGTCAAAGAAATACGTCGTTTGGTTCAGCACCTTCTAGAAGCCAAGGTCGTGCTAAGTGAACACCTGCTCATCAGCTTCAGGAAGTTCCTCCTCCAACTCTTGACACCTTTTGGCTTACCCCTACAACGTCTTCTAGTCGTCCAAGTGAGTGATGAAATGACACTACAACTTATGCGCCTTGATAAGTCCTTTATCTTTGGTGTTTTTCTTAGTGAATTGAATTGGTTTGGGTAGGTTTAAGTGGTTAATTAGGAGTCATTAGCCTATAATTAGTCTAATTAGAATTCTAGTCCAGTTTTACAAAAGTGGTTTAATTAGGTGTTTTTAATGCATTCTTTAGCACAGTCACCAGGAGTACCAATACTTAGGCCTTGGTTTAATGCATGAAATAGCTTCATGATTAGGGAGTAGCATATTAGTCTAGTCTTAGGTTAGATTGGAAGGCTTAGAAGTAGAGTTGGCTTAGCTTTAGTCTAATTCTAAGAGCTCTTAAGTTAGTGTGCTTAACATTCACAATTAAGGTTTTTGAGTTCTCTATAGAACTAAGGATCAAGGAAAACTGCAAATGTCCAAAGGGAGCCATGAAAGAAAGCTAACCTAGCCAAATTGCTCCCAATGGACAAAGTTGATTTTTTGTTGCAAGAGTTTACCAAAGTTTGAGCAAGAGTTAACTTTTTTATTTTCATTTCCAATGAGATGGAACTTTTTGGGAAAGCTTTAGGACATTAAAATACAAATGTTTTGACTTTGAGATGGTTGAAAAGTGGTCCATGGATGCATATCACTCTTGAATATTGTTTTTGCATGTTTAGCTCTTTTAGGTGAATTGTAGACATAACATAGTTTGGTTTTGCGAATTCTAACTTGTTTTCCTAGTTGTAAGGTAGCTAATGGGTCAAAATAGATCTGCTAAAATGGAATTGGGTGTGAGAAGTTGTTGTTGTCATAAAGGTTGAGTGGAGCACGAGCCATAGAAGGTTATCACATGAAGGACCCTTACATGAGTGACTTAGAGTTGCTACAAGCCAGCTAGATTCGATCACCTACTGCAGCAAGTCATGGATGGTGAAGCATTACCAAACATGAGCAAGTGACCTAAAGTAAGCTGGCATAGTTGCTGGGAGACCTGCCACCCAAGTTTCAAGTGGAATTGCAAAGTAGTTAGGCAAAAATATTGTAGTTTAGTTATTAAAACCTGTAAAACCAATAGTAGGTTCTGTTTTTGTTATCTGTGGCACCAAAACACAATTCAATCATACCAGAACACACTACACACCATTCATCATCCCTCTTCCATCACGAAAACCATTTTCTTTCCTCTCCACCATAAAATAGCACCCGTAGAACAACTACTATTGTTCTTCTTCACCATTTTTTGCATTTTTCTGCCATTATTTTGCTAATTCTTGAAGTTGTTTGCATGCTACTCTTTTCATTTTACTGAATACATTTTTTGTAAACATGTTTCTCTATATTAGATTTGTGTTGTCCTTTCATTTTCACCGTTTAATTATTATGTTTTACGTTTTCCACTGCTGAAATTGAGTTCATGATTCAAGTTTGAATGATTGAGTGATGTTCATCTACCACAACATTGAATTTGACTTGGAGACGAGTTGAATTTTCAAAGGATACGCAGTCATTCTATTTAGATATCAAAGGTCTTTTCATTAGGATCAACCATACATAAATCATCAGCTTGAATCATGAATTTTGTACGCGCCACTATTCCATTCACAATTTGATTTCGAAATCATTGACTTTGTGTTTCTCGTACTTAATTCATGTATTTAACACCATCATGATGTTATGAATAGTGTTTCTGAACCATTTGCACATCCAATTCTTCATTCATTGCCTTCAAGTTCTCGTTCACGTATCAATTTGTTATTTCTGGTAGTTAGGATTCGTCAATTGGGATTTCAAGTTATACTCGATTGTTTTGAACAATTTTTGTTTTTAGTTCAGTTGAGATAATTTCCAAATGTTCTACATCATTACATTTTCATTTCATGCATTAGAGATTGAAATTTGATGTTGCCCTACACTCTTGAAGAAGAATTCTCGAGAAAATTTTCAAAATTTTGATTACTGTGTTTGTGAGTTTTAATTCATGTTCAGTGACTCAATTGAGTTCCAATTAGGTATTAGAATCATTTTGCATAGCAAGATCGAATTTAGGATTCCCGTATTGCATAGTCATTCATATACACAGTTAGTTTTATTTTTTCATCAAACAACTTAGGTACATTGTAGTTCACCTAGGCATTTCATCAAACAACTTACATTTTTTTCATATTCATAGCATTTCAAGTTCATTTCAGTTTTAGATTAAGTATATTTTGATTAGATTCCCTCCTTTTTCACAAGACTTGTTCAAAAACTCAATCATTTCCCTTACCTATCATTTGGACTGATCCTCGATTGTCCACTTTGCTACATTAGTTGGTTTAAATGAGGAAATCAAGTTTTGACTAAATCTCTAAGCAACAAGAGGTTTATCACACCTCACTAGTAGTCGCCTTCCCCTTTTCTGCCTTTTCCACTTGTGAGGTTGTAACATCCTGGCTAGATATTACTAGTTTAAATAAAACAAAAATAATACTAAACAAATAAATAGGCAATTAATAATCATTCTTTCCCAAAGCGCAAGAAAATTTTAAATTTTATTAAAAGCACCATAATTCAAATACATAAATTCAACTCAACTAATACAAAATCCAAGGTCTAGTTATAAATAAACTGTTTTCAAAATAGTAAAAATGGTCCATAAAAAGGTTTCCCATGTTAGCCCTTCTCCAGCACTATGCCTCTCCAGCTCCACCTGAAACATCATATACTCTCGTGTAACCAGTTACATGATCATCGCCAAACGCAAGCAGATAGAGTGAGCTTACAGAATAAACAAATAATAAACATTATAATGTAAACACACCCCCGTCGAAGAACCTCCATCATCCGATACTCTAAATCATGGCCACAAATGTAACGTCCTCGCCGAAAATTACTTATTAAAATAAATAAGAATATAAATAAAATAACAGCCTCATTTACTTATCATCAATTCCCAAAAAAAAACGCGGAAAAATTTAAATTTAGAAATCCAACGCGCCATTACAAATAAAACATGGAGTCGCATCGTTCATATTACTAACAAAAAGTGTCTAAAAAATTTTACAA
>Ga0099823_1002817_pt1 | contig 16043 bp, 7 predicted proteins | sample CowpearedBW_FD_76831 | JGI IMG/M metagenome (GOLD analysis project Ga0099823, IMG submission 76831) | Root nodule microbial communities of legume samples collected from California, USA - Cow pea red BW | ecosystem: Host-associated > Plants > Roots > Nodule | place: USA: California | collected...
ATATATATATATATATATATTAACCCTTTGAAATGGGTTATTAAATGCAATCTTTATACAAAATTTTATGTAGATGTGCTTAGTGTAATTATTTATTTATTAGGTATGGACAATGATATTATGACTTTCATTTCTTGACTCTCGTTTGTATACTCCTTATAATATCAATTTAAATTCTACATACTGAATAATTTGAAATTATGAAAGGGTAAAATTAAGAACGAAAGAAATAAGAATTTTTTTTAATAATTTAAATATAAGTTATCTCATCAGAAAAAAAAAACTTTAATTATGATTAAATTGTATCTAAGTATACATATTAAAAAAGAGGTAATTATTTTTTCATTTTTAAAATCAACTAATTTTTGAAATAATTTTTATTGAGCCTATAATGGTTTAAGTTGATTAAAAAAAAATCATATGGGAAAGTGTAAGATCCACTTTTGTTTTAAGTAAATGGACTCAACTTTAATAAATAAGGGCTATAATCAGCCAACCTTAGTACTCTAGAACCCTTCTCAATCACTCACTCTCATTTTGTCTCATATTTCCAAAAATAGTTTCCCCTCTCACTTATAGTTTTGAAGCAAAAGCTCTGCTAGGGCATAAGCTTCTTCCTCCCTCGAGCTAGCAGAACGTGTTTCTTCCATGTTAGTTAACTTCGACCTTTCATTTTTTTTTCCTTTTCCAGCTTAACTGCCTTGGTTCTATCTTGGGTTTGTCCTTAGAGACTTATTCTCGCCCTTATGTTCGTACTTTCTAGCTCTTTAGTTTGTCTTGTGAGCTGTGGTGCTCTTCTTGGAGTGTTTGTGTTGATTGCTAGCATCTGTCCAGGTAAGAGAAACTAGGGTTTAAAGTTTTTTATGATTATTGCATGTGTTTCTAGTTTTAAATCATGTTTATGATGTTTGCTCGTTGTTGTGGTTGCTTGGAAATGGTTGAAATGTTGTTTGGTAATACTTTTTTGGTTTGCATGCGTGAGCACGAAAGAGCTTTGTTGTTGTCGCCCAAGCGAGCAACCCTCGCCTATGCAAAATTAACAAGAAGTTCACCCCAGGTTCTGCTCGAGTTGTCGCTTAGACAACGAGCTCCAGTTTTGAGCGACATTAATCTCGCTCATGCGAGGAGGCCTCGTTTAAGCGAGAACTCGCAAACCCTCATAATGTCCTATGATTTCAACCTCGCTTAAGCGAGAACTTTTTGCTTGAGCGAGAGGCTCCTGTCGCTTGAGCAAAAGCTCCTTAGCTTGAGCAAGATTGATAACAGAGTTGTTTGAATGCTAGTATGCTCCCATGATTGATTTGTTTACCCTTTTAAAAGCATAAGGTATGATGCCAATGTGTTATGGAATGTGGTTGTGTTTTTTTTTTAGTTTTTGTTGTTTGGGATTTTAGGTTTTTCATGCTGAAATTAGTGAAAATTTGCCAGTTTAGCTTAAGCGAGAAATTTTAGCTTAAGCGAGATCAATGTAGCTTAAGTGAGAATTTCTAGCTTAAGCGAGATCAGTTTAGCTTAAGCGAGAATTGCTAGCTTAAGCGAGACCAGTCTAACTTAAGCGAGAATTTCTAACTTAAGCGAGATCAGTCTAACTTAAGCGAGAATTGCTGCAAAATTTTAATTCCTTATTTTAACTTGTGGATTGATTCAATTACACTTAAAGGCATGAATATGTGATTGTGTATGTTTCATGGGATATTGACTTGCTTGGTATGAAATGAAATGATTTATGAATTGGTTGGTTGGTGGTGGATTTGGATGTCATGGGATAACATGTCGAATATGGTGTGAGAACATGGATGTGACATCGTAATTCCATGAATCTCTTCGTGAGATTTCATGGTGGTGTTGTAGTATGCATAATTAGATAAGGAGTCAAACAAGATTGCATTCTAAAACTCTAAAGAATCAATTAGTCTCACATAGAGCATACTGATTCAAGTGGTGAGAGTAGTAGGAGACCCTAGTCTTTGGCAGGATAATGGCCCTAGATGATTGAAGGCTAACCTTATGCGTGGTAGGGTGAAACCCATTGGCAATGGCCCTATAGAGCAGTAGAGGCCACCACAAGTGCAATCATCCAGTGAATCCGATTTCTTTATATGTATCAGAATAATTGAGTTTGAGGGTCTTGCATTGTTTGCCTTCACATGCCTTGTGTGCTTACTGAATTACCTGTTTCTAATTTGTTTAATAAATTGCTTGCTCTTTTATATGTTAAAAAATTATTTGTCTCTAGCTTACCCTTTCTCTCTGTGTTTATGTTCTCTGTTTGGATTTTCCTTTTTTGCAATGATCACCAAATAATTGGTGTGAGCAGACATGGAGATTCTTGGGGATCATTCAGATGGTGGTGATGCTGCTGTCTAGTTTTGAGTGTGGTAGCTAATCCTCTTTTGAGCACCTTTTGTCGAATTGTTTTATTTTTGCAACTCCTTGCTCATATGAGCACTCTCAAGTTAAACTATCTCATGTTTAAGTTATGTCTAATGGCATTGTGTTGTGCCTTTGGTTTTCCCTTTAGTATTTGGATAATTGTAACAGGTTATTTCCCTTGTACTTTATGTTATGGCTCTATTTTATACTATAAACATGTGACGTTTTATTTATTAGAATTATTCTATTAAATTGGGACTTTACATTTATGGTATCAGAGTAGTTCGTCCTTAGGATGACTTGAGGGTTGTAGGTCAGTCATGTCTCACAGGCTTAAGTATTCAAGTTTAGTCGATTATGTCTGTGGAACCGAAAGTATTAAGAACAAAAAATGTCTTGATAAAGTAATGAGGGGGCACACTCATAACTAAATCAAAGGTTGTTTTCCTTTCTTAATTCTAATGGTTTGGCGAAAGAAAATGTGACAAACAAAAGGTTTGGTTGCCAGCAGATCAGGGAGTTTTGCTTTGTATGTTCTAGTTTGTTTGGTTTGTGCCTCCGTGGTATGTGTTTGGTGTCTATGACGGTAGAGGAAAGCAGACTCAATGTCAACTTGGCATGCTTACCTTTACTAGGTTTGGGAGAGGCCTCTAAGACAACTTCTTGCCTCTAAGATAGGAAGTTGTTGTATGATGTATATCGTTGAGTGAGGAAAGTTATGTTTAGGTTAGTAGACTGGGAGAATATGTTATAGTTCATAAAACAAGGCTCGGGTAGAGGGAGCTTCAAGGACAGGTTCTTGGAAGCAGATGCTACAAGTTTTCCCAAAAGAAGTTGAACCTAAAGGTTAGAACAATGCAAGATATCAGTGGATGCAAGTGTAAGACCCGTGAAATTAATTAATTAATTAATTAATTAATTAATTAATAAATGTGAGTAAAAAGAGCCTTTATGGCATTAATTGTTGGTTGGTATGATGTGGAAAAGTGCTAGATCATGTGGTTGATAGTATTTTGATTGCGTGAGAGGACTTGGGTTCAATTCCTATGTATGACAATTATGTGTTGCTATGTTATTATTAATTTTTAATAATATGTATGAGTATGGAATTGATGATATAAATTGTTTTTGATTGGAGGGTATCACCAAATGTGAATTTGGCATAGTGGTTGTGCTTTGGCCTTATAAGTGAAAGGTCACGGGTTCAAATCTTGATGGGCAAAGAATAAGCTTTATTTTTGCTAACCATTAGTTGTGGTATGAATGTGAAGGGGTAAAGAAAACCTAGCAGAAGGGTAATCATTAGGTGCTGAAAAATCACCTACTAGAATAGAATAGCCATTAAGCCAAACTCGTTTTTTGAGGCACTTATAAAAGGCAAAATTGAAGTGAAAATATGGTTTCTGTTTGGTCATTTTGCCTATAGAGAGGAGAGTGAAATTTGAGATTGAGAGACTGAATTGAGAGTGCAAGGACGAAGTGAGAGAGAGAGAGGTGGAAGCAAAGAGTTTGGTGCACCAAGGAATTCCTAGTCTTTTCGCAAATTCGATCAAGAATTCAGGTTAGGGGAGCTGAACTCGAAATTGCATGCTTTAGGTCATACTTGTTGAGTGTACTGATTTTGTGTGATGAATTTTCGTGTTGAATATGAGATGAATTTTGGGGGTTGTGGGTTTGGTGCTGTGGTATTGGAATTTAGACCCAAATGTATTAATATAATGGAATTATGCATTGGATATGATGTAACTGTGTGTGCTTGACGTTTTGGGAACCAAATGTAGTCTAAATTATGCATATGTGTTGTTGAAATATGGGTAAACTAAACTGGTATGAATTGGAGTGCAAATTGGTGTTTGGTTGCTGCTGTTGCGTGCATAATCAGTGTAGGGACCTGTAATTCTCGCCCAGACGAGCTAGGCTCGCCTCGGCGAGATTAACAGGGATGCAAACCCTATTGCCACATGAACGTCTCGCTCAGGCGACGAGGATTGGGTTTGAGCAACACATACACTCGCTCAGGCGAGAGAGGGTCGCCTAAGCGAGATGGTGTTGAAGTTACGCATGTTGAGCGCGACTTCTCGTCCAGGCGAGGAGTTTATGGGTTTTGAGCGAACTAGAGTCTCGCCCAGGCGACATGGCCTCGCTTAAGCGAGATGGCTTGGTCATGTGTGGTGCTTTGCTTGTATTTTAGCTTAGGCAAGATTGAAATGGGTGTTTGGGCGAGAGATGATCTCGCCTAAGCGAGATAACGTGCTGTTGTTAATGATGTAAGCTCGCTCAAGCGAGGTGGATTAGCTTAAGCGAGACTGAGGGTCTAGCTTGGGTGAGAAATCCCTAGCTTAAGCGAGTTTATGCGAATTACTATGTTACTATGTGGTTGTGGGTGTGTTTTAGCTGTTATACTAAGGTTAGGTTGTATATGCATGTGGTGTGGTGTTTGGGCTTGAAGGACTAAGTCCAATAGGGATCTGGGATGTGCTCGGTGGTTGGACACATGATGGACATGGAACTGGTTGAGTTCCTGTCGGCTACTAATGGGCGAGGAGTCCTGAGTATGGTGATTGCATGTGTCGGGCGCACGATGGGCAATGAACTGTTATGTTCCCGTCAACTACTTTTGGGCGAGGAGTCCATAGTATGGTGATTGCATGCGTGCTATGGTCCAAGTGTGAGACTTGGATGTTTTACTACAGACGAGGAGTCTGTAGGGCAGGACTATGAGTGGGATAGGGTCATAGGGTTGGACCACGAATGAGTTAGTTTCGTGGGAGCATAGTGAAGTCCCAAGATCTAGTTCATGCATATGACTCATGAAGGACTATGAGGTCATGGTTGGGTAATTTGATAATGAGATACTTAGTTATGTTATTTTGGGTTGGGGAACATATTTATATTCATGTTTTGTTTATATATATTGTGCATAGCTCACCCTTTCTGTGTGTGTCTGGCGATGATCGGATGACTTGTTATCCGGGAGCAGATGATGTGACAGGTGGGCCAGGAGATGCTTAGACTCGGAGCGAGGGCTAGCAGGGGATATTTTTGTATATGTATATATATGTTTATATTTTTAGCTTTGAGAAAATTATGTAACCCTTTCGGGAGCCATTGACTTTTATTTCGGTTTTATGAATTATGGACTCCTGGTTTTATGGCTATATTTATTAAAGTTTTAAATTTCCCGTGTTTTGGGAAATAGTTGTATTAAATGCGGCATTTATTTTCATTCGAATTTTATTTAGTTAATATCAGTAATATTCCTTAGGGATGTTACAGCAAGCGTAACAAACGTTTGAGGAAATCAACTTGGCTTTACATTCCAACAATGTTGATGTTCAGAGTTATGTAGATCACGTAGTGTTAGGAGAAGTATCATTGGATATTATCATATGGCCATATCTAGTGCTTTCTTGGATTGGTGGAAGAAGAGCAATTGGTAGATCCTAGGTTGTAGAAAATAGTGAGATTGCTTGGCATTGAGCAAGCTAAGAAGGACAAAGACTGTGAAGTGTAAAAAGAGGAAAAATCTCTAGTGGAAGGCTAAGATGGAGCAAATTTCACGGATCAGTCAGGTAAAATGATGTTCCCTATGTAGAGGGAAAAATAATTTGTGGATAAGAATGAAGTGGTATAAAGGTTCCATACTCTGTTCAATAGTTAGAAGGAGATGCTTGGTCTTCTCAGTTGATAGTAGGATGTTTCAAGGAAAAGTAGTTCACATAAGCAGAACGTTTGACCTTGGATATAAGATGGAAGGTTTCGGTACCAGAAGGAGATACACATCTTTAAAGATTATTCTTGTATGGAAGGATAACCAATAATGTCAGAGCACAATGATGTGGGAAATGAAAAGAAAATATTTGAGTTGTTGAAAGGGTGTCTACAATGGTTGGTGTTGAAGTGGTAGCACGAATGATCCCATTCAAGGATACAAGGTATAAAATTGGTGCTTGGGATATGGGTTTGGTTTTGTTTGGGATCATATACTTCTTGCTGTCGCCGGTATGGTAAAGGAGTCATGGTTGCCTACAAGAGGGAGTGGGAGTTGAGACAGTGGTTTGCTACAGTTGCGATCAAGTGAAGTTTACTCAGGTGTGTCATGTGTTTCATGGTGATCAAAGGATTTAAATTCAAATCCAATTTGAATTGTTTCCTTTGCAAGGTTGGGACATAATCTCAAGGATGAATTAGGGTTTTTCTTAATCTCATTCTTAGGAGATGTGATCCTCCAACGTACTAGTGTCCTTTGGTTCAAAGAGAAAAGTCAGTGGTGGCGTATCGAGTATGGATCAAGCTGAAGGATGGGAGCAAAATGTCATGTGAATCAGAATTATCTGATAAAGGCAAGCGAATAATAGAAGAAAAAGATCTCAGTGGTAGAAGAATTTATAGTCGTATTCTGTAAGACCAGTGAAATTTAAATAATTAATTAATTAATTAATAAATGCGGGTAGTAGGAGCCTTTATGGCATTTAATTCTAACATGTATGACGTGGAAAAGTACTAATTTAAATGGTTGAGAATACTTGATTGTGTAAAAGGACTTGAGTTTAGGTTCTATGTATGTCAGTTATGTGCTATTTAATCTATTTTTATTTTTTAATAATATGTTGGATCATAATGACTGGTAACAAGTTATTTCCCTTGTACTCTATGTTATGGCTCTATTTTATACTATAAACGTGCGACTATTTCTTAGAATTATTCTATTAAATTGGGACTTTATAGAAAGAGTTTTTTATATGGCATTATAAGCAATTTGTATTATTAATAAATATGTATTACTTTTTAAATAATATTATTTTAAGAAATAAATAATAAATTATATTTTTCTAAAATTTTATTAAATGATCAAATAATTAGAAATCATAAAAAGAGAAAATTAGAAATGAAAAAAAAAATAGTGTAGAAAATAATTAATACTTAAATAAATGTTATTCTTTACTAATTTATTAAATAACTAAATAATTATAAATTATAAAAGGATAAAATTGAGAATAAAAAAAATAGTATATAACAGATAAGTTAATATTTTAAATATAAGTTATTATTAAATAATAGGTATATCAAAAATATGTTAAGAATCTTTTTCTAATGATGATTACGGTGTAAGGGCATACATTAAAGGAATGCATATCATTGTTTAACTTTATATATATTTGACATTTGGAAATTGATAAAAATATTTTGAATGATAAAGTTGAAATATATTCTTATTTTTACAGTAAATCAGTTTAAAAATAAATCAAATGAACAAAAGAATAAAATAACTTTTTAGAGAGACAATTTTTTATATGCAGTATAAATCATGAAGATAAAAATAAAAATGAATGCAATAGTGTTAAAATTTAAAATTCAAATACAAGATATTATTTAATATTTTATTAAATGACAAATTAATTTGAAATTATAAAAATACAAAATTAAGAATAAAAACATAATATTGGCCAAGTAGTTTAAAAATAAACTAAATGGATAAAAAAGTAAAATAAATTCTATGCACATGTGACGAAAAAATAAATATAAATAAATAAAATTAAAAAATAAAATAAATGAATAAAAAAATAAAATAACATCAATGCACATGTGACAACAAAATAAATATAATTGAAAAAAAAATAAAAATATTAAATGGCTAAAAAACTAAATTTTAGAACACTTGTTAACAAAATAAAATGGATAATAAAATAAATTTCCTAATATTTTTTTTCTTACATGGTATTGTAAATAACAAAGATAAAAAATGAAAACAATAATATAAAAATGTATTATTTAAATATAAGATATTCTTTAATATTTTATTAAATCACGAATTAATTAGATAAAATTAAGAATAAAAAATAATATAGGCACATTTGTTTAAACATAAATTAAATGGATAAAATCAAATTCCACGCATATGTAGAAAAAAATAAATAAAATTTAAAAATAAAATAGATGAATAAAAAAGCAAATGAACTTCCATGTACATGTAACAACAAAACAAGTATAAATAAAAAATATCAAATGACTAAAAAACTAACTTTTAACACACTTGTCAAAAAATAAAATGTATAATAAAATAAATTTTCTAGTATCTTATTTTCTTATATAGCAGTGTAAATCACAAAGATAAAATTAAAAGTGAAAAAACTAGTATAAAAATTTATAATTCAAATACAAGATATTCTTTAATATTTTATTAAATGACCAATTAATTAAAAATTATAAAAGGATAAAAGAATAAAAAAATAGTGTGGGTAAATTAGTTTAAAAATAAACTAAAAGGATAGAAAACTAAAATAAGATCTATGCACTTATGGCAATAACATATAAATAATAAAATAAAAAAGTAAAATAAATGAATAAAAAGGTAAAATTACATCATGAACACATCATAAAAAGTAATTAATATCAAATAACTAAAAAAAATAACTTTTATGACATTTGGCAAGAAAATAAAATGGCTAAATTTTATAGTATCTTCTTTTCTTGAAAATATTTTATAAAAATTTATAATTTAAATATAAGATGTTATTTAATATTTTATTAGATGACCAATTAAATAAAATTTATAAAAGGACAAAATTAAGAATAAAAAATAGTATAGGCAAATTAGTTTAAAAATAAACTAAATAGATAAAAGAAAAGTAAAATAAATTCTATGCAAATATGGCAGGAAAATAAATGTAAATAAATAAAATAAATGAATAAAAAAATAAAATAACTTCCATTCACCCGTGATAATAAAATAAATACAAATAGAAAATAAATTAAAAATATCAAATGATTAAAAAACTAAGTTTTAGGATACTTATTAACAAAATAAAATGGATAATAAAACAAATTTTCTAGTATCTTTTGGTAACGTAAATCACAAAGATAAAATATAAAAAAATAGTATAAAAAATCATAATTCAAATACAAGATATTCTTTAATATTTTATTAAATGACCGATTAATTAGAAATTATAAAAGGATAAAATTAAGAATAAAAAATAGTATAGAAAAATTAGTTTAAAAATAAAATAAATAGATAAAAAAGTAAAATAAATTCTATGTACTTATAGTCGGAAAATAAATATAAATAAATAAAAAAAATGGAGAAAAAAAATAAAATAACTTCCATACAAAAAATACAAATATAAATAAAAAAGAAATTAAAAATATGAAATAATTTAATATGTAATATCTCAATTTCAGCAACTTAAAAAATATATTAATAAACTAGGATGTTTCATCATAATGTTCAAAACAAATTATTCATTGCATAAAATATATTAATACAGTGTTACAGAAGATAGGACTGTAAAAATATATCATTTATACAAACAAACTAAAACTAACCAAGCTCTATACACACGTTAACCACTTACTACAACTCCTAGAAACCTTTCACTAGCCTAACAGATGGTTCCTCATCCTCAAAAGGTGTCTCTAAACCTACAACCTCATCTGCTCCCACCGAATAGGTGATCATCACAAAAGAAAGACAAACAACAAGAGACACATAGTGCAAGCATAAGCTAGTTTATAACATAAATAATCATATAACAGTTAAACTTGTTACATTATAAAATAACATATTTCAAGCATTCATAAATGTAACGTCTCATTTAATAAATAAACTTACTTAAAGGACACGTCACACAATATAATAATACGAGTAAAGATACAGAGTAAAGACTCACTCCTTAAAGATATCTAAAGAGTTATAAAAGAAAAGTCCTAAGGCACACCACGATGCCAAATACAATACCAGGTATAGGTTCTAATGTAACCAGAAACACAATACTAATCAATATAGTACAGGGGCCATAGCCCTAGCAAAAGACATAGAGAGCATAGCCCAAGTCCAGTCGACTAAGCAGCGAGACCTCCGTCACCCTGATGACCACGGGTAGTTCTCACATCTGCTCACATCAACAAGTTGATGATCATCGCAAAAAGAGAAGAACCACACATATAGAACACACAACAAACAAACAGAAGGGTAAGCTAGAGCCACAAAGAATAGTTTTATCATGCAATCAGATATACTTCCATAGTCAAATATACATACATCATCCAAGCATGTTATGACCTTCCAAACAATACACTAAGACTCGACTCGACTCATCCGGATATGTATAATTTAGTCGGATTCAGCGGATGCTTGCACTTGTGGTGGATTTCTTTGCTCACCCCCGAGCTAAGTGTACAAGTGTTATGTCTCAATCCCCTACCCACAATGTTAGCCCTTAATGAGTTTCAGGCCTCCTGCCAGTGGCGGTAGGACAGAAATTAATAAAAATTAAATTATGTATTTTTATTTCTTTTTTGGCTTAATTATGTTTTAAGTTCTTGATAAACTTGAGAACTTTCAATTGAGTCGCGATAAATTTTTGTGATCCATTGAGTAATAATTAAGTCTCTGATGTTAACTTTTTTTTTAATGTGATGATATGACTCTTAAGAGGCTGACGTAATTATTATCTTTCCATGTCACTTTGCTGACTTGTCACCTATATTATTTTATTATTTTATTATTTTAAAATTTTGTAATTTATAATTTTATAATTTATTATAGTTAGCATTATTTTTTTATCTCATGAGCCTTTGTATGTTCACTTTTTATTAAGATAGAAGAAAAAATAATGTACTATGTATTTTTTCATAACGAGTTTTCAATTATGACTTGATTATTAGAGTTTTCTTTTATTAGTTATATCTTTGAATTTTTCATTAGATTATGATAAACTATTTTTGCGTTTCAAACTTAAAAAAATAGGTCAATTGATGAAGAGTAAAAGAATTTGTATTTATTTTTCAAAAATAATAAAAGGAAAACTACCCACGAAGATGAAAATGAAAACAAATTCAAATTCTTTACAAAAATCAGAATATCGTACTTATAATCCAATTGTTCAATTGGAGGAGTCATTTCTTAAGATTACAAAAATGACTGGTGATGATGAATTTGATATTAATTCTTTGGAACAATACTATACAGGAAAACATATTCAAATATGAGAATATCCAATAAGTAAAAAGAATGAAATTAGGAGAGCGTATCTAAAATGGTGTTCATATCAAATACAACTTCAAAATTTTGAATATATTAATTTGGCTCCCCCATAATTATTGGTCAAGATCCGCCACTGCCTCCTGCTACTTTCACCATCAGAGTCAGTCCGCTCTATGTGAGACTAACTGACTCCCTAGAGCGTCAGGATGCAACCTTACCTTGAATCCTTACCAAATTATATAGATGGGGCACCACCATGGACTCCTACTAACAGGGGCCATGGAATTACGTCCCGACCACTGAAGCACGAACCTGAAATCTCACCTAGAGCTTTCAAGGAATTACGTACTGACCACATACCAATCATACTCAATCAATCAAGAAAGATTTATCATGCATATATATATATATTTATATATATATATATATCACATGCCAACCCTTTTTAATCAACCTCATTCATATTCCTGATGAATCCATACCAACTCATCATTCTCAATCCATGAATATAAAATCGTACCTCATGCCAATACCATGCCACTTTAATTACTAGCCATATCATTCATTTTACATTCCCAAGATCGAACCAACATCTCCATCAAATTTATAATTAAAGATATGTCATGCATTTCACAAGCCACACACTTTAAATAGAGTGAATAAATAAATTCATAATCCGTGACACTCAAGTGGAGAAAACCACGTGGCCTGCAGCGGATCTCGCTCAAGTAAGAGGTCCCCGCTCAGGTGAGAAGAGTCCCCTCACTCAAGCTACAAACTCTCGCTTAGGCGAGATCGTGACAGAGGCCATGGGAGGTTTTCACACACTCACTTAGGCGAGCCCTCCCTCGCTTGAGCGAGACTACCCCTCGCCTGGGCTAAGACTACAGCAGCACACACAGGCTCCCATGCGTTCTTGCATAGGCGAATGTCTCTCGCCTGAGCGAGATAGTGCCTCGCTCAAAACAAGAGCTCTCCGCCTGAGCAAGAGTTCGAGTGTAACCCTGGCCTGCTTCTGCATGTCTTGCCTGGGTGAGTCAATCTCGCTTGGGCGAGAGTAACAGGTCTCGCCACTGTTCTCCCTGTAGCATCCACAATTTCGCACCCAAACAACTATACAAGCAATCTAACAGTTCATCCACAACACACCAATTATAAATCATGAAACAAGGCAAGACAAACATCAATCGCATTAAAGAAGAGGTTCCAGCTTCTCTTACTTGGAATAACTAAAAATGCCTCGACTCTAAAAAGTGGGCATGACAACTCTAAGAACAGACTTTTGACCTAAATAAGACAGGGGAACAAAGTTAGGAACCGAGCTTACTACAAAATCCTACTGTAAATATGAAAATAGGCCTAGAGAGGGGAAGCATGAGCTGAGGAATGACTTACGTGGAGTGGAAACCTGGCATGGGCTAACTTGAAGAAGGTTGACGGCTAAATCCTAGTAGAGCTCTGAAAGGAAAAAGGGGAGCATATGAGGGACAGTTTGCAAAAGTGAGGGCTGAATGGGAGACCCTAACAGCTTTAGGGGCCTTAGCACCCTATGGGCCAGCCCTTAGGCCCAACAGATTAAAGACTAGCCCTTAAAACTTTAGGGCAAAAAACTGAGCCTTACAATAAAAAGAAATACCAAACATATAATTGCAGACTCTCTAAACTAAATTATCCGGATTTATGCATTGATTCAAACATAGAAGTTGTGCACCTGTCATAAAAGTGGATTGTGGCAAAGACCCTAGCTCCACTTGACCTAACCAACGTGAATCAATTTCATATAGACAGGGTAAGTTACTTATGGCATCGCCATATTAGTGGTCCCACCCCTAATCCCGCCATAAGAATCTCATTCAACTCTCACCACCTAAGCAACAACACTCTATATGAGCTTGTAAGCCTAGTAGAGTATATGATAGCTTCTGACCAACACATATCTCTAGCCAATGCATAACAACCTACTAGTGAGGACTGCACTTCTTCCTTAGAAGCACAACCCTTATGTAACAAACAATTCAAATAAACTTTTCTCTTTCCATTCCATTAAGACCTACTTTCACTCTCTTACAATTATCACACTTTCTCATAATCCAACACTTCAAAACAAAGATACAATCCAACTTTAACTATTTCGTTCCACTTATTCTCTTTTATACTCACAACCTCATCACTTCTCCATAAAACATAATCTCACACCGAGTTCCTCATACCAAATAATCATACACAACTCATTCATCATATTCACATCTATTATTTCATAATTTCATGTAATAATCACTCGGTAACATCAATGTTCAAGAACAACTAGTAAAACTTCATAAACACAAAGAAAACACAAATGTCACACATGATAGAGGGGAGACATCGAGTGGCTGAGAAGCCCTTTGATGCGACATAGGCATCGAGTGGCAGCGTTGAGGATGACCTGGTTGAGAAGCAGGAGAGCGACGACGGTGAAGCCGTAGATGGTAGAGGCGTCGATGGTGTAAGAGCAAAAGGTTTTGTCGTCGTATCGATGTGCTTCTTCTTCCTATATTATGTTCTTTAACATCGTCACCCTCTTTCTACTTCAAACTCTTCGTGAACCTAATTCTTCCTTTTCCTTTTTTTCCTTTTTTTACTCCTACCTCTACACTTCAAACTCCTTTTTCTCTATATTGCATTTGTAAATTGCACACATTTATTTTTCTATTTTTAATGATGAAAATAACGATTTAGAAATCTGTATAAAATGGATGAATTGTAATTTTCTGCACATGACGTTACTGTAATTATTAATAAAGAATAACAAATGTGCGACCTAATTTGTCCGTATCTAGTTTTTATTCTCTATTTGTTATTGATAACTTATCTCTTTTAAATGAATATGTAAAGTGAAAATCGTTAAGATTGAATAAACATCGATTGTCTCAATTGACAACTTTGAATTAAATGTTCAATATGAAAAACTTGGTTATGTTTATGATAATTTTATATTATTCGAGCTCAATTATATTTTGTATCAATAAAAAAAGATAGTTGTTGTCTCTAAAGAAATGTATAAAGTGAAAACAAAAATGGTAGCTTTTCTTTGTTTAAACTAAGTTTGGCACTTTGAGTTGAGTTTGGGATTTCCATTTTTGAAGTCTAGTGGAAATGTTTTGTTTTGATGAGTCATTGTTTGAAAAAAAAATGAAAAAATGATATTCATATTTTGAATAGAGCTTAATTCGTAGGTTACTGTTAGTGAAACGATTCATATTTCTTGTAAAACCTTTTGAATTTGAAAAAAGGATGATGGTTTTTAGAATGAATAAAGTGTTAGCATCATTGTGGTATATAATGGGCTTGTGGCCATTGGTATATAGCATGCTCTTGCTTCTTACCGGAAGAAGGTACATCCCTTTGATATATGTATTTGTCCAACATAAATAATATGTTTCTTTTATCAGATTTCAAGCCACTCATAAACCTTTGCCTTTTAGTTGAGTTATGTTATGAAAATTTATAGTTCTAGGAATTGAGCATGACTAGAAGACCATAAAGAAAAGAGGGAACCTTATGGTAAGAAACACTTGAAGTATTTTATACCAACTAATTGAGGTATTGTCCAACCTAGGCATTGTTTACATTAGTTTGATTTTGATTTAATTGTAGGTAACATATCCTTCGACCCATGGTGTTTGAGGAAGGTATTGATGAAATTTGCAAGATTATTCATGATAATGGTTGTGAAGTATACATGGACGATACCAACATGAATGCACAAGTTTGTTTTTATATATGTGTATTTACATTCATGTAATTAGTGTTGGACCAAGTGTCTGTTCAGGATGATATTCCTAAGAGTTCAAGAAACCAATTTCTCTTGAGGAGTTCCAGGGACAACAACTTCTCATTGCAACCAAAATTTTGGAAGGCACCCACTATGGTTTGCATCCTTATAGTTCAACAACTTTCACAACAAATATCAATGAACCTTCGTCCGAGCCCTTTCTCTATGACATTGATGCAGACTTGGTTCCTATGAATGTCAACCATGCTTTTGTGGGAGAGGGTAAGTGGTTATGGGTTCATATACCCTACATCAAAGCCTGGTTCCCACTTTTTTTTTTCAAAAAGGCATCCTTGCTTTCATGTGGAAGGAGTCAAGAGTTGTTTCTTTTTTTATAATTAGTTAGAACAACATTAAGAGTCGTTTTTTTTAGTGCTTCCACCACCATTTTTTTTCTTTGCACCAGGTCGATGCTCTGAATGGTAAGATCCAACTTGCCTTGGTGGTGATTCAAGAATAGAACCTTATATAGTTACACATAATCTACTACTTTCTCACGCAGTTGTTGTAGATGTGTATAAGAATCAGTTCCAGGTTCTTTTAATCTTTATGAGAACTTTAAATCTTCATATTTGACTAGGTTTTTGTATTGCTAAGTGTTCAAGTACTTTGGTATAACTCTTTCACTAAATTAAAGTTTGAAACACTTTATCCAGGAAAGCAAAAAAGGAATGATAGGCATAACATTAATTACTCATTGGTTTGAGCCATATTCATATACCACATAAGATATAGACACTGCCAAACGAGCACTTGACTTTATGTTTGGATGGTAAGTGCTCAACTCTACATAAGAATACCACAAATATTGGACTATACTAAGGAGTTATACTTAGTTAGAATAGAACAAACAATTGAATATTAATATTC
>Ga0099823_1002819_pt1 | contig 16040 bp, 12 predicted proteins | sample CowpearedBW_FD_76831 | JGI IMG/M metagenome (GOLD analysis project Ga0099823, IMG submission 76831) | Root nodule microbial communities of legume samples collected from California, USA - Cow pea red BW | ecosystem: Host-associated > Plants > Roots > Nodule | place: USA: California | collected...
ACTAAACAACAAAATGTAGTGGTTAGGAAACACATTATGTATATATATATTAATATCAATAATTTAGGTATTTAGTATCAATATATTACGGAAGAGGCAAGAGACAGCGCATCAAAATAGCTATTTAAGATATGGAACATATGTCCGTGTGCACTAGATAATGAATTTATTTTAATTTAAGATCACGGTCTCTCTTTTTTCATTATTTGTTAATTGCTTTCTGTATAAACATATTTTCTTAAGAACAACTTCTGTTAATCACTTCTTATATGAAATCTTAATATTTTAAATGTTGGAGAGTTACGAAAATGTTGAATACTGAAAAAATATAAGCTTACGTATGTTTTTAATTTCTAAAATTTGTCGCAAAATAGAATTTCATCCACGTCCGAAATTTTGATACATTTTGACCTTCAAACTTAAAAATTGTTGAATATAGTCTTTTCAACTAAATTACACATTAAATATTCCTGATGTGTCAAATGTATTTTTAAGGTAATATTGAAGCGATAACATATTAAAGAGTGTAAACAATTTGAATGTTAACATAAAACGCATCTTAAAAATCAAAAAATTTAGTGTAATTAGATTAAAATAATTAAATTTATACATTTTTAAATTGAGAAAAAAATATCTCAAAATTTCAGAAAAAAAATAATTATATATTTTTATCATTTTAATAATAATAATAAAAAGGGGTTAAGAGAATAGTAAGTATCTTTGTTTCTGTGTGAACATTTGACCAAGAAGTGACTATCGATATACAAAGATGATATAAAGATGCCTACCATACTACGAATTAGCCCATCATTTAGGAATCCATCATCTTAAACAACCAAATCAAACAAAGAAGTACTTATCCATCATCACAAAATACCATTCTAATTCTAATACGATACTCTTTGCTTTAGGATTTCTTTTTTCTTTTTTGCTACCAACCCCACTGCTACAACTGCACTCTATAAGAGCCTTCACATCATGTTTCATGTACATTACCATGATTCAAGAAAGTTCACAAAACTTTAACTTTTACTTCAATAAAAAACATCAACAGTCAAATTTCATAATTCGTCCGCATAAAATATTACACTACTTTCAATTTAAAATTTTAAAATAGTAAATTTATGATCTTTATTTTCATATAATTTTTATTTTTAACTAATATAAAATTTAAATTCACATTTAAATTCTTAACGATAACAAATGCGTTCCACGTCGTTATAATAAATATTTATCATAATAAGAAACTTTTAATTTTTTGAAACTATATTCAATTCATTCTTAACGTTAATTCTGTTATGAGATTTGGATTCATAGCTTTGGGTGGAAAGTTTGTATAACATTATATCCAATGGTATTTTTTGCAGTGTTGTTTGTGAAAATGTAATATTTGATCATAAAATACACCTACTACAAATTTTAATGGTATTTTGTTATGGCAGAGATATAAAACGCTTTTATATTAAGAAAATGATATTTTTATCTATTTTTTTGACTCATTTTTAATATAGTACTTCAATCACTACTAGATCATTTTTTTTAATTCTTTTTTTGTGATGTGATGTGATGATTTAATGATAATTAAAATAGTGAATTAAAAATGAGTCAAAAAAAATAGATTAAAATATCATTATTCTTTATATTATGCTTGATTCCAACATCGAATGTAAATTGTGTTTAAGAGTGATAATATTTTTAAATTCTATTACGAACATTATGAACTTTTAAGTTTCATTTCAGCATTATATTTTCTAACATGCATTTTTTTCACATTTTATTATTGATTCAAAATTGTAAAAAATGTAAAATAAAAAATAGAGTCTAATTGAATAAACCAGGACTTTTATAAAAAATATGACTCATAATAAATTTGAATTAAAATATAATGTTGGAAGAATATATTTGATGACGTGTTAACTTTTTTTTTGGCTTTTTCAAATTAGGAAGGGATGGGTCCTACATTTTTCTTCTTCTTTTTTCTTACGCCCTGTTTGGTGTGTGACTAAAATAGTCTAAGTTCCTTTTTGGGTTCTTGCAAGCTGGAAAAGGAAAGTACCCCACAATTCTTTCATTAGCTGAAAACACTTTCCAATGAATCAATGACGATCACAATCTTAACACAAGATTATTCATGCAAACTAATACTCCTCATTCAAACTCACTTTTTTTGAGAATAAAAAAAATCTTTGGGCTTGATGAATGTGTTTTTCTTAATTGATAATTATTAATGGAAGATTATTTATAAATTGTTGTGTTTGATTCTACTAAAACTATTTTCACAATAATCTGGAAAGCATTGCCGTGAACACTAACATTTTGCCTCTCTTATCAAACCTAATCTTATTAGTAAATATTAATCATTTTAATTCATAATGTTTGTGCTTAATAATTAAACTTCAACGTAGCAATATGAACTGAATTAATCCTCATAATTTCCAAAATACTACTCATAATAAAAGATTAAAAATGTTCATTCATTGTACGATTATAATAATTAATAATAAAAAAATTTATATTTAATTACAATTTTTTTATGCTTTAGTAATTAATTTTATAAAAATGGCCTATATTTCTACTAGTAAGTAATAATGAAAATGTATTTATTAAGTAAGAAAATTGATATTTTGATTGCTATTTTTTAACCATGGGAAATGAACTTTTGTGGCCCATTTGAGCCAGAAGGGCCTTGGCGTAAAAGCCCAAACCGAGCGGCAATAGTTGCAAAGCGTGTTTCACGCCGAATATTAAATAAGTAATGTGGAAAAATAATAATTTGGATATATCTCGGGAAGAAGGCCACGTGGGAAAACAGGATTGGATGATGAAGATATAACAGCTAGCTCCAGATTACCCGAAACTTCCACTCTGATAACGAAAGTACCTAATGTAGTAGATCATTTCATTACTTACTTCTTATATTTAATAAAAAAAAAAACTGAATATTAGAACATTTTTAATACTACATTTTCTATATATTTTATATTTTTTATATTTATTTCCCTCTGCGGTTAATTTTTATACATAAATTAATTAACAATAACGTCTGGGTGGTGTAGTAAAAACGTGTAGGCATTCAATAATTCAGCATAAATTTGTGAAAACGAAAATGATTGTAATGGTTTTAAAAAATATTTGATAAAACTAAAGTAATAAAGAATATGAAAAATAAAGGTGAGTGGGTCCCAGCGCGTTCTCTTCTCTGGGTACCCTATACTCTGGTGAACAGAGCGTGTCCCATTTGTTAAATACTGAAAGTGAAAACGGTGCGCAAAGGGACAAAGTTTTGCTTTGATGTGAAGAATGAAGAAGGGGGGTGAAGAAATGAAAAGAGGGGGTGGTAAAAGGGAAAGGGTGGTGGGAGAGAGTGAGGGAAGGCGCGTGGGAAAGAGGAGTGGTGGAGCCCAGCACCCATGTGCCCTCCTCCTGTCTCCACCAGCTGCTGCCGCTCAATGATTAGAGGGCTGTTCCCCTCCTTCCTTCCTTCTTTCATCAAACTCTTCTCTTTCATTCAAACACACTCACTCACTGTAATCTCATCTTTTTCATTTTCTCATTCCCACTCTCAAAAATCAATACAATAACACACACACAGATATACCATAAACCGCACACATGTCAACCTCTGACGGCAACACTAACGGCGTCTCTAACGCCGCAATCATTGACCCGCAGCGCCAGCAGCCGCAGGCGCTGGCCGTGAAGAAGCCGCCGTCCAAGGACCGCCACAGCAAGGTCGACGGACGCGGCCGCCGCATACGAATGCCCATAATCTGCGCCGCCAGAGTCTTCCAGCTAACGCGGGAGCTTGGCCACAAGTCAGACGGCCAGACCATCGAGTGGCTCCTGCGCCAGGCCGAGCCTTCCATCATCGCCGCCACCGGCACGGGCACCACGCCCGCCAGCTTCTCCTCTGTTTCCCTCTCCGTACGCGCCGCCAACTCCGCCTCCCTCTCCTCGCCTTCCTCCGCCTCCGACCACAAGCCGCAGCTCCTCGCTCCCACGCCCTTCATCCTCGGCAAGCGCATACGCACCGACGATGACACCTCCAAGGACGACGCCGTTTCCGTGGGCCCCTCCCTCGTGGGCCCCTCTACCCCGCCCGGACTGTGGGCCCTCCCTGCTCGCCCCGATTACGGACAAATTTGGAGCTTCGCCGCCGCTCCGGAAATGGTCGTGCAGCCCGCCGCCGTGTCGGTGTCGCAGCAGCAGGCGTCTCTGTTTGCTCATCACCAACGTCAGCAGCAGCAGGCCATCGGAGAAGCGTCGGCGGCTAGGGTGGGGAATTACCTTCCGGGACATCTGAATTTGCTGGCCTCGTTGTCCGGCGGACCTGGGAATTCTGGCCGGAGGGATGACGAGCATCGTTGATTGGGTAACGGTGGCGGTGGTGGTGGAGGAAGGTGGTGGTGGTGTTTTTTGGTATATATATAATCTCGTGTTGTGGCTGTTGCTTTGTTGTGTGTGGGGAAGCAGGAGATTCTTAGGGTTAGGTTTTTTTTCTCTTAGTTTTGAGTGGAGAAGTCCATCGATTAAGAAATTATTCAATTAGGGTTTTATTTTACTTCCTGCTTCTTGTTTGGAAAATTAACTAGGTGCTAAGAAAGTTGGATAATTGTTTTAGATTCTGGGGCTTTTGTTGGAGGAGAGGGAGGAAAATGAGGTGTTGTGATGCTGAAATGTTGAAGCTTGGTCGGTGTGGAAGTGCGGTTGAATTTGTAATGTTGTTGTGGTGGTAGAAGTTCAAGTTGAAGAAAATGGTTGCTTCTGTTTCACTTGCGTAGTGGGTTTTGAGTTTTGACTAACTGGGTCTACAAGTTTGGTGGTGGTTGCAGTTAAGGTAAGTAATTCTTAGTGCTTGCAAGCTTGTTTCTGAGGTGAAAAGATTGTGTTTCCCAAATTCAACCGTCACTCCCAGATTGTTGGAGCACCCTACTTTACATTCCAACATGGGTTGGTATTGTGACATGTTTTGAGGTTAGTTTAAGGTGGTAATGTGAAATTGGTGCAGCTGCTGGTGGTAGTGAGTTATGCTCTGTCTCTATCTCCTCTACTTTCACGCCCCTTGATGGTCTATGTTGTTTTCAGATGTGACTGGTGTGTGTGAAAGATAAAAGAAGAAGAAAAAAGCTCTGGTTGTACTCCGTATGACTACTGTTTTGAGATTTTTTTTATCTTCAATTCTTAGCCATTTCTTAGATTGATCAGCGTGAGAATAATGTTTTCTTGTATGTAAGTGGATTGTTTTGGGGTGCCAGTGATGTGAATAAAATCCCATCTGTTTCTTTCTTTACCTCTTTCCCTCTCTTGTCACTTTATTTGTTTCCATGTATTCTGCAACTCGTTTTGTTGCATGACGTTTCAATTTTGAATCCGTATTTGTTTCAGTGTGCTTTCTGTTCTTTAATCTGCAGCAAAATTGGCCCCTCTTTTCTCTTTTTCTTCTGAACTTGGTGTGGCCAAGCCACTATATAATAAATAAATATAAATATAGTATTACAGAAGTGAAGTAAATTTGATTTGGGTGTTGTGAAGCCCACTGACCACCATGTTTGATTTCGTTGGAGCATCTTTGGTTTCTCTGCCAGTTTTTGTAATTTCCACGTACTCTTTCTGGGAACTTGTACTCTGGCTATTTCTGTATTTAAGGAAAGATAAGGTTAGGTACAGCCTGTATTCAAGTCTTGAAATAAAGATCTACTCACATAGGTCTAATGCACACTGTTTTTCATGTTTTCACCAAGGGTGAAAACAAAAGATAGTGTTGGTGCATTTGATGCAACACTCAATCTGGGGTTGTTACTGATATATATATACATGCATAAAAAAAAATTAAAAACTCAAATTTTGCTGATGTGTTGCATCTCAATAATGGCATATTTAAACTGGTTGTTATGTCTTTGACTTTTATTTGCACACCCTTGCAAACTTCCATGTGCCTCTGCACCCTGCCTTATCTGCTTCACAGCACACAAATTTAACACAATGCTGAGAGAGCTTAGTTTTTTTTTTAAGTGCCAAAAGGATCACCTGAAGCATTCATCTCTTTCTTTCTTTCTTTCATAAACTAATTTGGGGATTCTGTTTCAGATATCTTCCAAATTTAAAATTCATTTATAAGATGCCTGACATATTTGAGGACCATTTGAAGGGAAATTGGACACAGTTATATTTGATTTATAAGATGCCTGACATATTGATAAGCTGTTTTAAGTCATGTAGCCAAGAGTAGAAATCCTTTCTGAAAAACCAAGTCAAGTGGAATTTCTGAAAGTGGGATACTCATTTATCTCTCCACTTAAAGTGTAGGGTAAATAAATTTCATTACAAACTATTAGTGTAACTAAGAGAATTTTACCAATCATTTACAGGTGCAGGACTGTGAAATTTTATATATTTTTTTATTTGTTGAGAAAGAAAGTTGTGCAGCCTTGCAGAGGATCTCTGATGAAATTTACACAGGGCACGAGTATGATATGGTGGAGCAAGTCTTTAGTCGTTTTATACTCTGTTTTTTAAATAATAAAAAGCACGTGACCACTTTTTCAGTGCATAACAATTAATTAACAAATGTATTTTTTACTTCTGAAAAAAAGTTTTTTAGTCGATAATAAAATTTTCATTTTTACACACGAACAGAAAATGAATATATTAACGAGCTTAGCTCTGTAATAGCTGTTCTAACATTATGTGACATAATTATTTCAACGTTAGTTGTGTACTAATTATGTCAGGCTTTACTGCTACATAACAAGATAGTACAACACACACACACAAGGTTTGTTGAACATGATCTATCACGAACTTGAAGGAAAATTACAGTGATGTTTAAATATTTTAGAAAAAACAGTAGTTGAATTATTTAGAAATCATGTGAGATGTTGTTAGAAATTTAAGTCTGAGTCTAAATTTTATATTGGTTAAAAATAAGAGTAGAATATTATATAAGGATAAAAACCTATAAATTTATTGACTTAATATTTTGGGTTGAGAGTGATATCAATGTCTCGTATGATTGGATTTAGGTCTCATTGGTATTTTGGTGAAAGATGGTTTTGTAATTTTATGATGAAAATGGGTGTGAAAATAGTTATATTGTGATGGGAGAAAAAGAGAGGAAAGTAGTGAAAAAAAGAAGAGGGAAGGATTTGTCTTCAAGTTCCGAAGTGATGATTTTGTTGATGTTGTTGTACTTTTGTATGCATGGATTATTGGTGGGGTTTTCGAATTTAGGATGCCAACATGTTTTCTTAATTATTGTTAAACAGAAGGGTCAGCTCCCAATAATTGATGGGTCCCTGGAATTAAATGTCGGGTGAAACAAGTTAAAAACCATGTTATGATTTGGGACCATATTTAAAACCTCATATGATGGACTTTTTGAACTTACTTGCAAACTCATTCTGGACCCACATTCATTTTTTTAGGGCCGTTTAATTGGGTTACGCGTTGTGGGCCGTATCCAAATCCAGTTTCTGTTTGCTCACTCTTCTTGGCCTTTTCCCTCTGGTTTGTTCGGCTGGGTGTCATTTTTTAGAATCGTGAAAAGAAAAATTGGCAAAAAAAAAATAAAAAAGAAGTTCTTGAACCATATATTTTATCACTACCTGTGAACTTTTAAACTTTTTTACTTCACAATAAAATACCTATGACAAGCCTAATCAAGATCAATATGACAAAACAGATTTTAACGATCCATGTAAGAAAATAAATAATGATAATTTTCAGCGTAATAAGATTAACTTATAATCTTTGTGACAATTTTTATTGAGAAAATTCAATAAAATTTTCGATGCATGTTTAAGTTTAACTTAATTCATATTTAGAAAGAATAAGAAACTTATTTATATTGATATGATAATTTTAATCGGTTAAAATGGTTTTTAATAAGTTAAACTATATTATATACTTAAATTTCGAACCAGAACAATTGTAAATTCATAGTTTTCTTAAATAAATTTATATTCGTAAAAGATATCATGAAAAAGTTCTTTAAATTCATTTAAATTTAAAGATATTTATTTATGATAAATTGAAATGATAATATGACACATACAATATTCAAAATACAATTCTTAGAAAGAAAGTTTCTTTAAATTATATCTTTTAAGACGAAATTTGTTTTTTCTCTAATATTATTTATCACACTAAATAATAATTAATACCTGGAAGAAGTTGAGGTGTTGCGAATCGTCATCGAAATCGAATCGAATTGAAGGAGTTGCATTCGAGACAGAGAGTTTGATGGGTTCTTGGAAGAGTGGTTCGATGGGTTTGGAGAGGATGAGCGTGGAGCAGTTGAAGGCGGTGAAAGAACAAACCGATCTGGAAGTGAATCTTCTGCAAGACAGTCTCAACAATATTCGCAGCGCCACCACTCGCCTCGAGATCGCTTCCTCCGCCCTCAACGACCTCGCCGTCCGTCCTCCCGCCAGCCAAATCCTCGTCCCACTCACCGCCTCCCTCTACGTCCCCGCCACTCTCCAGGACTCCACCCACGTTTTGATCGACGTCGGCACCGGATACTTCATCGAGGTCAAACCTTGCGCTTCTACATTTATCGCTTTTAGGTTTTATGTCTCGCATTTAGGTTTTGTGTGTCGCATTTAGGTTTTATTTGTGACACTTAGGTTTTGTGTATTCAATTTAGGTTGTATGTATCGCATTTAGGTTTTATGTATTGGATTTACCGAGAGAGCTTTGTGCAGTTTGTTACTTGCTTGTTCATTGACTGTGATTGTTATGCGTGTTATGCGGGAGCAGAAAACTATGGAGGAAGGTAAAGATTATTGCGAGCGAAAAATCAACCTGCTCAAATCAAACTTTGAACAACTTGTTGAGGTACCTTTCCTATTGCGTATAGCAAGCTGTTGTGTCTGGATGCACTGTCTGTCATGAATTGCTATTAAAATCTATCGATGTTCATGAATTGCTGTTAAAATCTATTGATGTTTTTTTATATGCGGTAAATAGTTACTCTTTGCCATTACGCTTGTGGGGTACTGCATTTTCTAGAATTCTTCTTGAATTTTGTGGTTTGGCCTCGCCGAGCTTTGGTGGTTTAGTACGGCTTGAAATAAACTGGGGCAGTGTTTCAGATGGGAAAAGCATTTCAATGGTGACCCATCATAATCTAATGGGTTGAAAATTTGTGCATAGGTGAAGTTCTGTTTTTGTTTTTAGATGAAAAGGTTTATCCAAATAGATCTTGAAGCCACCTTGTGACTCGTGTTGAGTTGCGAATTTTGTTCAGGTTTAAGTGAGTGCAAGGATGCTTTTGACATAAACTTGTTATACAAATACAACATAACACTCTTTTCTTGTTGCCACAGTTGGTTGTAATTTATCAAGAACTATAGGAGAGTCATCAATCAAGGCTTCAAAGCCTACCGAATTAGTGTGTTGGTAGCATTTGTGTACAGCATATATTGTTGTCATATTGTAATGTATCACAATCTAACATTTGTGTGACAGATTTTTTACCTGCATTCTGCCAATCCTTTTTGTTAATGTGTTTTTTGAAATGAAGTTAAGAAGAGTTCTCATATCACCTTTCCCTTTATCTCCAAACGGAAAATGAATTTTGTACAAATCTCACCGCAGGTTGCATCAAAAAAGAAAAACGTGGCAGATGAAGCTGGGGTTGTTTTACAGGCTAAATTGAAGCAATTAGCATCTTCGTCCTAGACGTCGTGCTTCTTCCGATCCAGTGTACCATACAAAGGGTGATGTTATATGTTATTTAAACCTTTTAATTTGGTTGAAAGTGTTTAGGGAATGGAGTCAATGAGTGAGAATTGAAATTTTAAGGGTATTTAGGAATTTAATAGTGGTGTTTCAATTGCATAATTTGTATTAGAGCAGGTCGTTGAAGTACGTGTTCATGGTTGGCCTTTCTGCTGTGTTCTTGTTTCACCCCAGTTTTTTCTTGATTATTACGCGCAGTAAGAGAAGGGTGTGCTTTAGAAATATTGTCTTTTTATGAGTAGAAGACATGGTTGGGAGTAAGAGAAGTATGAGCTTTAGAAATATTGTCTTTTTATGAGTAGAAGAGATGGTTGGGATGAACATTTAGTTTGTTTTTATGGTCTTGCATTAATAGAATTTTGGTGCTTTTAAGATCAAAATATAATCTCTCGTAGGCATGTTTGAAGAAAACTCCTCATAGGTTGTAGGACAGAAAATATAAGACAAAATAAGTTTTGTTTTGTTGAAGTTTTTTTTTCTAAAATTTTTACGAAAAAAAGAACACAATATTATTTTGTACAAGTTTAAAGTCCTATGATCTACACTGTCATTTATTTATTTAATAATTTTGTCTATTAATAAATAAATAGAATTTAATATTTATTTAATAAAAAAAATTGAATAAATTTTTATTTTGATTTTTTTTTAATTATACCATATACAAAGAGATAATTTTCTTTGTTGTCATCTCTTAATTAGTTAATTTTATCTTTTGATTAATAAAAAATCATATAGTTATTCACTCTAAAATTAATAATGAAATAATGTCTTTATTTCAAAGTAATTAATAACCTTCTTTTTAAAAAGTAAAGGTCACATGATTTTTATAATACTACTTTTACAAAATTATATATATTTTAGGTAATAAAAATGTGAATATACATTTTCGAAACTTCATTAGTGGTAGAGATATACAATTTGACATTATTTTGATGGCATCTTTTAATAGAACAATTTTACTCTTTAATAAATAAATTTTATTTATTTAATTAATAAAATAAATAATTAAATAGCTTTTTTATTTTTAGATAACTAATTTTTTTCTGATAAATGACGGCTGTAACTTCAAATATTAAGTTTAAAAATTATATATATTTTTAATGTAATAAAGACGTGAATAGTGCCTAAATGCGTGTCTTCACTATATTAAATAATTAAGATTCTTGTAAATTTTTTAATTCAAATTATCCCGCATATTGTTTATTTAAAAATTTAAATCAATTTGAATTTAAATTTTTTTGAAAGAATTAAATTATTCTCTTACTAAGCAAGTGCTTGTTGGGTAAAGAACGAAAAATATTTATAAATATTTCATGCTCAGCACTCAAGCAAAAACAAACTCCTCCAAAGACTTTCTATAAAATAACTTATGTTCATCACTTGTCACAACTCTAAAGATATTATTATCCAGAATTCACCATGCCACGTTCTAAAATCCTTTACAATTGTGAAGAATATCCAATTACGATGAACATACCGAAATTATTGTTTGTTAACAAAAGAAGATTCTGCAAGATCGATGGCACGAGCAAGGGCTGCAGCTTTGTTCTCGCACTCTCTCTGCTCATCAGATGGATCACTGTCAGCAACGATTCCCGCCCCAGCCTGGAGATGGGCAACCCATTCTCTGCGTTTGTTCCTATGATCCTTGTAAGAGTACATTGTATCATAACGAGCATTAGTAGGGAAAACTATGGTCCTCAGTGCAAGGGCTATGTCCATATCGCCATTAAAAGATATGCCTCCAAATCCTCCGCTATATGGCCCCCGTCTTGCCACTTCCAACTCATCAATCAACTCCATCGCTTTTACCTGTTTTACAACAATCCAGCTCCAATCAACCAAGCCTATATTGTTCTTTCTTTACATAATGTTCGCACAGAAACTACATTAACCTAAGCTACCACCTTCAAGAGTTCTAAAATTTACCTTCGGTGCTCCGCTAACTGTACCAACAGGTAAAGCAGCACGCAATGCATCCCAGCTTGTTAAGTTATCTAATAACTCTCCAGTGACCTGCAAATACAGGTCTACTTTACCATCATCTCAGAGAAAGCTTCACCAAAAATCCATTTCTGCCAAACCAAACAGCAGAATTTGGACTCTGGCATAAAACAAAAATGAATCAAGTAAAACCAAATGCCACTCTAGCTTACTGGCGGCATATCATTCATGTTTCTGAAAGTGCGAAAACTGCAAGATAAAAGGAAAATCATTGAAAGAATACAAACTTTTAATCAGCGTATTGTGCTTATCTTGGTGTCGACTGAAGAGACATGCCTAAGAAAGAAACACTAAACACTTCTAACTAACAACGTATTTTACACATCAGGAGAAAACAAAAGTCCTTGTTATAGTTAATGTACAAGTAATGACCACTCCAGTGGCCATATTAACAAGAGCTGACCTTCAAGGAGACTCCAGAATTAGAAATGGGGTATTGAAGAAGTTCTGTATACTTGGGGACTAGGTAAGAAAATGGAGAGAACATTAACTCTTAAAAATAGTATAATTATAAATAATGCACACAAGACTACAAACGAACAAACCAAGCAAAGCAGGTGCAAATCCTATTCAAAAGCTTCCGAGTCAGTTGATTTATGAAATTTCCAATAAATGAAACCCGTGCCTTGTTGCCCTTTAGATTTGATATTAATAATGAATACTTAAAAAGCAAAGTAGTTATATCAAATAATCTTAGTGATGTATTTGTTTAGCTCAATATATTGAAAACTCATGGACGTATACTGTCACATGCTGAAGGATGTCATATTGCCCTTTTCTACTTAAAAAAGTCGCCGAATATGGAAAATTTTCTTCATTGAAAAATGGTAACCTAATTTTAAAAGTAATCTTAATATTCAACATCTCACGAAATAAGCTCTTGGTCATAATTTCTTTGGAAAAAATATATGCTGCGTAAGCATGGGCCTGTTGGTTTCAATAAGCATTGATTAAGGGAAAACACAAAGATGGGCACAGCTTTTCTAGTTTTTGATTTTAAAAGTTCTTACTAAATACTGGAAAGTGATTAGTCAGTATAAGAGAAGTAAACATTCACTTTCCCTGCAAGTGATTGTAAAACAAATATTGTTATATCTGACATTATCGGAAACTCGGGGCAGTTTATTCTTCAATTTGATAAGAATAACCAGTAAAGCAGAAATATTGAAGAGATCAGAAAATAAAATGTTAGATTTTCATGTGTAAACACCCAAAATTCTAAATTATGTGTAAGATATTAAGTCAAATAGAAAAGCCGCCAAGGATGAGTATTACTTCCCAACATTTATATTAGTTAATATTGTCAGCAATGTAAAATTTGAACTGCACTCACGTAAGATTCAAATCCTTGGAACTTACAGTTGAGCTTATGTGCATAACATGGGAATAGCGCTCGATATTCATGAGCTTTTCAACTTGAACAGAGCCGGGTTTGGAGACCTGCATATTCATCTTACATTAAACATATGGCTAAAACACAAACAGCCCAACTGAAAAGCTCAAAAATAGTTATGATCATAAATTACCCAACTGCAAAGCAACTGTAAATGCATATAAAGATCTGTTAAAATAGCAACATGGCATTACAATAAGGTTAATGCTATGAAACATTGACTACTTCAATAGGGTGCCTGATAGTCATGTTTGCTTTGCACGCTAAAAATAGATAAATAATAAAAAAAAAATACTGTCAATAGAGTCCCTCAATTTAAAGGGTTTATGTAGGTAGAAAAACAAGGACGTAGGGAATTACAAGTTAGGACCTGATACCGTTGGTGATAATAACTAATTATATTAAGTAGTAAAATGCGATTGGGGGAGTTAGTAGGAATTGGTTGAACTTTGTTACAAGAAAATTGGGAGGAAGAGAGGACATTACTCTGTTGTACTGATGTGTTGTGCTTGATTCTGTTCAGTATCACGTTGATAACAGTGCAGAAATTGATTGTTCGAAAATATTAAGCATCATTATGAGTAAATAATTTTTTACATATTATGGTCCAGTTCTATCAGAACCATTTTCCAAAATCATATTGAATTGAAAGATTCCTTTTACATCTGGAATTAGATCAAGGGTTTACCTGGCAACCTTAGTCTTAAAAGTGCAAGACTTTAATCTCTATGATATAAAAGATAATAAGCCTGGAATTGAAACAATTTACCTTTCCAACATCATTTCTCCCCAAATCAACTAGCATTACGTGCTCTGCACATTGCTTTTCATCCTTCAAAAGTTCTTCCTCCAACATGATATCTTCTTTGGGTGTTTTTCCTCTCCTAACAGTACCAGCAAGGGGCCGGTTGGTGATGTGCCTCTGTCAAAAAGAATACAAAAAGCCAATCAATACCTTTAACAACACTTGTAATGAAGTTAGCAACATTGACCAGTTTAGAAAAATTTATGAAACTTAAAAAGGGTTAACGAACAAGGCAAGCCCAACTATAAGCATTTGTTAATAGTATTGATATTTTGGAGAAAGAAAATTAACCGGTAAAGCCAGTTATTGGAGTCTTATCGCACAAGGATACCTTCTTCACCCGTGTAAGAATTTCTGGACTTGACGCAACCAAAATACTCCCTCTGGCCTGACACCAGTATATATTTCAACAAGTTAACTTTTGAATGCAAACTAAATAATACAATGATAATGACAAGAAACTGGCAAACCTGTAAATAAGTCATATATGGACTAGGATTAACAATCCGCAATGCTCTGTAGACTTCAAATGGATCTGCAAAAGTTCTCCGTTCAAAACGTTGACTTAGTACAATTTGAAAAATATCACCAGCCAGTATGTGCTCTTTAGCCTGCAATACTGCCCTCTTGTATTCCTCATTTGTCATATTTGAGGTCTCCAGTTTAGGACCAAAGAGATGAGTGTGTAACTTGATCGAACCTGCTACCAGCTTTGGGCTGAAATTGACAATTATAATAGCAGATACTGAAATTAAACTCAACCACCAAAATCAGCCATCCTTTAGCTTAATTTGAAAGGTCAAGCCAATAATAAGAAAACAAATTGGGGGATAACAGAACACTCACGTGATTATATCATGCACCCGAGATACAAGAGTTTCCAGCTGGTTCCTTCCATCACTGAGGGCCTCCTGAGCAGAAGAATATCGATCTAACCGAACCCAATGAATCACGTATGCTCTCTGGATAGAACCAAGTCTAAGAAATCACATGTGCTTTCCGAGCCAATCAAAATCAAATAAAATAGAAAATAGAAATGTTTTCCAGGACCAAGACAGTGAGCGTGGATATATTGATCAGCATGACTTTCTTAGAAGCATCAATTACACTCATAGCAGTACCTTTTCAACATGATCAAACACAATAACATTATCATAAAGGCCCAGATGAATATCAGGAAGGTTTCTGTCATCTACTGGGGCATTAGAAAATGGAAGTTTCTTCTTTTCTACATAGCGCATTGTATCATAAGAGAAATACCCTATCCAACCACCTGCCAATAAGAAAACAGAGCATGGTCAAAAACACATCAGGAAGCTCGTACATATCCATTTTTCATCTCAACATTCGAAGCAAGCAAAAGAATCCTTAGTGTAGAAACAAAAATCAACCACAAATCTTTTTGCACAATATACCCATTCCAAATAAATAAAATTAAAAAAAAAGTGAACAAAAATAAACAAGTTAGCCGATGATCAGTGTGGCTGCCTACACACAACCACCGTGTTGGTAGCAGACTATAATCTAATCAGAAAATCTAACAAAAGAGAGTAAATAGTATATGTATTGACTGCATAAAGGATTGGTTTTACGTTATCGTTCAATCACAATCTGTTATGTATGGAAAGTTCGCCAACTTTTATCATAGATAGATTAAGAAAAATATACCAGCAATAATTTCATGTTAAATATGTTTACAGTCGCAGCATGTAGAAAATAAATTCATAACGAAATGGTAATTAGGATGAGAAGTCGATTTCACATGCCACAGAACGCTTCAGGAAGTTCATCAATGAGTTGAGGCCGCCACTTCTCCATGATCCTTCGAGGAATCACCAGTGGATCCTCTGCAATTTCCTCACTCCTGCGCCCTTCCATGTGGTCCATAACAGTACCCACATTCTCTTTCAACACAATCTCCATACACGGCTGTGCTCCCACCACACTGTACCGCCCCTAATCAATATCAACACAAACTAAGCAGACAGTCCAACACATTCCCAGACTCAAAAAAAAAAAAAAAGTTACACCAGCACTGCCAGAATTTTTGCATGACTGCACAAAACTCTCCACTTCTTCAACTACTACACTGAC
>Ga0099823_1002828_pt1 | contig 16023 bp, 9 predicted proteins | sample CowpearedBW_FD_76831 | JGI IMG/M metagenome (GOLD analysis project Ga0099823, IMG submission 76831) | Root nodule microbial communities of legume samples collected from California, USA - Cow pea red BW | ecosystem: Host-associated > Plants > Roots > Nodule | place: USA: California | collected...
ATACTTCCAATCTCATAACCTATATGAGAAAGATTCAACTACAACCTTGGTCCTTAGGGATTATCATGCTCCCACGAACCTACCCGCTCGTGGTCCAACTCTACGGACCTCCCCGCCTGTAGTCCAACTCTACGAACCTGCCCACTCGTAGTCCAACATGCGTGAACACCTATTATGAACCTCCCCGCCCATAGTAGCCTCAGGTGTGAGCTCGGAACATATGAACCTACCTGCTCGTATCCCCACACAAGAGTACAACCGATACGGACCTCCCCGCCCGCATCAATCACGCATCTCACAACTCCGTTACGAACCTCCGCGCTCGTAACCAATCCAGTATATCCCTGACCAAGCTACCAAGAAAGAGGAAAGAAAACGTCCATGCAAAACCATCTGCAAAGGACCCCTACCACTGCACTCCCGCCTGGCGCCTATCCAAGAACCGCTAGGCGAAATGCTCCAGGCCGCCTGGCGGTGTCTTTCTACCGCTGGGCGCCTGTCCTCCCCATTCTCTCTGTTACGTGGCTTACCACCTGGCGGGGCTTCTCCCACCGCCGGGCGCCACACCAGTAAGGACACTCCTATACTGGTTTATACACTTGCACAGATTTTCATGCACATTCAACCATTAAATCTCACATCCAGATCACTAGCTACCAATATTTACAGTACTACAAATCATCAACTCATCCACTCACAAGCATTCAACCAAGTAAGCACCTATTCATGATTATTGGAAGTTAAACGTACACAATCAGTCCCCAACTTGCACATGCGGTACTATGACCCGAATACCACCATCAGCATTACTTCATATCTTTACGAGGATACTACTCTCATATTATACATTCCCAACAGATAGTTTATAGCAATACTCACCACCCAAATCATTCACATGCTCTATTTCCACTTAATATGACATTTTAACCATTATCAATATATCATACATTTCATAAAAGCACAACTGCATACTAGCATTCTGAACATGCATACGATGGTACCAAACAATCTTGCCAGTATATTCATTCGATTATCTCAAGTCCACATAATATAGTTCATGCATCAACCCATCCCACTAGGTGACTCTTACATAGCACAAGTACCCCCATTTTATATTAAAAATCATTCCCCAACACCCATACTAAAATCAGTGATTCTCCACTGCACACCCCAACCCACTGAGCATGCCAAACACCACTGGCCACTCAATATCGCCTGGCGGCACATAGGATACCGCCGGGCGGCACATCAGAAACCTGAAAATTCCAGATTTCCCGCATCTGCAGAAAAACCCTATTACCCCTAAATTTCCAATTCAATTTCTCATCGCAGATTTAACCACATGCATCAGTTTAAGTAGCACACACAGATCATTTTATACACTCTAATTAGGACTTTCAATAACACACTACTACTTCCTCTAAATTCCAAATTGTAATCAACATACACCATAGTATTCATACAACCAATACACACTGATCGGATTTCCATACACCCGTTAAATCAACATTCAATCACGTCAATGAAAGCATCATCAATATTATATAATTACAACAATTCAACCATATCACAGAAGCATCAAAACAGGTCAAAATATGTAGTTCCAGTGCGCGCCGCCTGGCGGGTCCACCATAGCCGCCAGGCGGTTCATCACAGAACCCAGAAAACGCTAAGAACGTTGCGTCGCTTGGCGGAGCACTCTTAGCCGCCAGGCGGTTCTGGGAATTTTTGTCCAGAACGTACGAATTTGAACGCGAAAAATGGTAAAGCACAATTATCAAGTCACAGAGTCATTCCAAAACAGAGAAAAATACTAATAACATATATGAACAGCTCCCCTTACCTCGGATCCTCGCTCTAATTGCAATTTAACGATTGGTGCTTGTTGTCCAAGGCCCCCTCTATAGGTATCTTCTTCAATTCCTTCAACCCTCCCTCACACCCTCTAGAGCACGAAAATTCCCAGCCTCCTCTCTGTTTTCCTTTGTTATCACTCACTCTCACTCTTTGCCTTCTCACACACTCCTTTCCCTCCCCCCAATTCAGCCCAATTTAATAAAATAATTAAAAACGAAATTTCATTTATATTTTATTTTCCCTTACCTGGCAAAAACAAAAATATAGATAGAGTCCATTTCCCTTAACCCAAGGTTCGAACCCACATCCTTTCTACCATCAAATACATGCACACCAACAAGCTATCACATGTTTCATGTTAATTTACCCATTCGTATAAACTAAAATCATGCTTTCACATTCACAATATAATAGCAAAATACAACAAAATTAAAAACATCTACTAATGATATACTCAGGACTTGAACCCAAGTCCCTTCAACCTAATTAAGTGCTCTAAACCACTTAGGTTCACATTTTTTCTTGTTTAGGATTTATTAAAGAACTCTCCTAAGGTAGTCTCAACCCTTCATCTCTTATATTCTTTTAATTATTAATTTTTTATGAATTTCCTGGATCTCACAATAGGCAAAAGATGAAACTTTACATGATGAGGGCGGGAATTAGAGAGGAATAAGAAACAACTATGTTTAGGTTTCTTAGAGGTCTTAATCTTGACATTAGAGATAGAGTGGAGTTGTTTCCCTACCAAGATCTCAATGATTTGGTACAATTTTGCATAAAAGTAGAGCAACACATTTGAAAAAAGGCTTGAAAATTGGTCACTCAAACTCATATGTTAAGAAAGACTACAATAGGAAGAGTAAGCAAATGGTAGAAGAACCCCCTAAGAGCTTAGGGAAGGAGAAAGAAAGAGAAACCAAGGGAGAGAACATCATCACACACTGAGATACATTAAGTGTTTCAAATGTATCAGTAGAGGTCATGTTGCACTACAATGTCCTGCCAGTAGAACCATGATCTTAAGGGGTATTGATGTGTATAGTAGCTAAGATGAGGGAAGTGATAGTGAGAGTGAGGATGAATGTAAGAACAAAAGTGAGGATGCCTACCCTTGCAATGGAGATCTTATGATAAGAAGAACTCTCCACAATCAACCTAGTACAAAAAAACTAATCCAAAGAGATCACATCTTTCACACAAGATGTAAAGTTTTAGAAAACACATGTTCTCTCATTGTGGATAGTGGCTCATGTTGCAATTGTTGTAGCATTAGGTTGGTTGAAAAGTTAGCCTTAACTATACAACCCCACCCACAACTTTACAAACTCAAATGGCTTAATGATGATGAGGACATGATAGTTAATCAACTAGTGGAGGACAAGTTCTCCATAGGTCATTATGAAGATGTTGTGCTTTGTGATATAGTCCCTTTATAAGCTTGTCATATTTTGTTGGGAAGGCTTGGTTATTTGAAAAAACAAACCATACGCCATAACTATACTAATGAGACAACCTTCACCCACAAAGACAAAAAGTTTGTACTTCATCCTCTCAATGCTTCTCAAGTGGAAGAGGACCAAGGGCAAATGATAAAGAAGAGAGAGAAAGAAAGAGATGACACTTGCACACACCAAAGTGAGATCAATTGTTCTAAGTGTCAAAGTAGTACACACAAGACCAATGAGTGCCCCAACAAAAGAGTACCCATGTTAAAGGTCAAAGGCTTGTGTGGAGATTCAAAAGAGGTCTTCTTTCAATCTTCCTCTAGTAAGATGGAGAGACAAGACCAAATAAGACCTTGTGGTGAAAAGTGAAATCACTATAAAGGAACATGCATTCAACACAAGGCAAACAAGAGCTGAAAAGGCAATGCTTCTAATGTAAATTTTATTTATAAAGATACAATCAATCATGTCTTGGGAGTTCTCTTTGGATGTAACTCTAGGTTCATTCATAACACCTAGAGCCTAGGATCATCAAACTTCAGTATGATTCCTTAGTGATTGCTTGAATGAATCACTTACATTAAGATCAAGTCTCTATAATCAGCTAGAGCCTTATATATATATATATATATATATATATTCCTGGCCTCTAAAAGAGGATAATTAGTTGGACCACAACTTTGAACCAGTTCCCACCCAATCCTAATCCAGTGAAATAAGACGAATGATCAATTCATCCAACAACAAGCATAAACTAATTCACGAACATGTAATGAAAGCATACTTTATAAACGAAACAATACCAATACAAGAGAGTTCAAAGGGGTTACATCTTTGCTTCAACACTAAAAAAGATTTAGCTTTCATATTAGATGAGAAGAATACAACACATGGAAGAATCATAGTCTTTTTTTCCCTCAAGAAATGTTTACTAAGTACATGAACGTGCCCACAAAAACTCTATAAGCATAAACTAATTCACGAACATGTAATGAAAGCATACTTTATAAACGAAACAATACCAATACAAGAAAGTTCAAAGGGGTTACATCTTTGCTTCAACACTAAAAAATATTTAGCTTTCATATTAGATGAGAAGAATACAACACATGGAAGAATCATAGTCTTTTTTTCATTCAAGAAGTGTTTACTAAGTACATGAAAGTGTCTATAAAAAATCTATAAGAGTTCCTCAAAACAAACCTCACAAAAAGTATGTCTAAACAGGGGTGCAACTCTGTTTTTATAAATTATCCAGGGTAGTGCTTAAAAGTGCACTTGTGGCTCTAGTTGTGGAGATTTTATCCCTAGGTTTGTTTCCTTTATGGCTCAGGACTGATGCTTTAGTGCTGCAGCTCCTGAGATAACTTCTTAAAGAAGGGATCTTCATGGCTTAGCCTCAGGTTCAATGCTTGAGGTTTCTTTCTACAGTCGGTTTGCTAGTGTGGCTCAATCCTCAACTTTGCCTCTTAGAGGATAACACTTGTGACTTTCAATAAGGAAATAGAGGATACCTAGGTATGGAAAGAAAAGGATATATGACAGTATATGGTAAAATTTGCTTAAATGAAAATGCAAAAAATAAAAATATTTAGTGGGGAGGACGCTGATATATGTTCATGACCCTTTGGAGAATAAAGACTTTACCAACTGCGCAATATTTCATAGGGTGTTGTTAGATAACGTATCAACAAGGACAAAGCTACCATGGGGTAGCATTAATGAACACTACACGACCTTTATGCCATGAGAAATAAGAAACATGTAATCATCTATTTATCTCCTATAAAATAGCTTAGAAAGATTTGAGCATGTGTGATAGATGGGTTGATGTGAACAAAGTACATCACAATCAACCCAAGTACCATTTTCAACACTTTTACCTAATGGAATTGAATGGAAAAGAGAATATGACTTGGAGGATAGTATGAATATCAATCATTTGGAGCATATGAAGGCAAAGAAATACGATGATCTTTAAACAAGGATAGATAGATGTCGAGGAAATATCTTGTATGACCCAATTAAAAGCTTGAGACTGGTTAAGACACAAATTTCCTCACGTGAAATTCTCTTAGTCAAACGAGTACCAATGTCCATTGAAATATATAAAAATATTGAAATAATCATGATTATGGTACATAATCAAATTAGAAATTGCATGCGTTTATAAAAATGTTTGTTGTTTGAAGCAATTGCCTGCATTTTTTGTTTTTCACTTCAGTTTTTCATTTTTATCATTTCTACTTATTATGAAAACAAAATAATAAAAATTAATAACACAAATAGTGATGAATAACCCTCATTATTGTGGTTATACTAAAAATTTATTACTTCGTCTTGGAGCACAACTTGAAACGATTCCTCCACCACACTGCAGATCCATTTCTACTTTGTTGTGCAACGATTCCCATGATGCTTTGGAATGTGGTTTGAAGCAATTGCATGTGTTTGTTGTTTTTCACTTCTGTTTTTTATTTCTGCTTATTATGAAAACAAAATAATAAAAATTAATAACACTAATAATGATGAATAACATTCATTATTATGATTATAATAAAAATTTATTACTTCTAAAATTACTATTAAAAATGTAAGCCCATTTTTCTGCTCTAATAAGGTTTGAGCCTGACTCTCATTCTGTCTCATTTTCCAAAAACAAATCCCTATCTCCCTCATTGTTTTGAAGCAGAAGCTCTACTAGGGCTTGAGTCACGTTCTTCTTCATTTTAGCTAAGCGCATTCTTCCTCGAAGTAAGTTGAGCACTAAACCTTCATGCTTCCTTTCCCTTTTTCAGTTTGTTTGTGTTGGTTCTGTCCAGGGTTCATCTTCATAACCTTGTTTCCATTCTGGTGTCCATGTTTTCAGCTCAGTAATTTGTTATTGGAGTTGTGATGCTCATCTGTTCGATGTCTATTTTTGTTTGCTAGCATTTGCCTGGTAAGGGAAGCTAGGGTTTGCATGTTTTACAATGTTCTGCTTGTTTTAGTTTTGTTTCATGTTTTTATTGCTCGTTTGCTGTTGTGGTTGCCTGGAAAATGTTAAAATGTTGTTTGGTTTCGAATGTCCGTTTGTTGCATGCGAGAGCAGGGGAGGAACCTGTTGTTTTCGCCCAAGCGAGCAACCCTTGCCTAGGCGAGAATAGTAGAACCTCGCCCCTGATTTCTACTTGAATTGTTTGTCAGGCGACGAGCTTTCGTTTTGAACGATGAGTAATCTCGCTCAGGTGAGAAGGTCTCGCCTAAGCGAGAACTCGCTAAAACCTTGCAATACCTACTGTTCGAGCTCTCGCCTAGGTGAGATGGGCTCGCTTAAGCGAGAGAATCCCTTTCGACTGAGCGGGGACTTTTAGCTTGAGTGAGACTTGCGTAGGTAAGACTATGTTGGTTGAATCTATTCCATGATTGGTTGTTTTACCTTTTAGAATATGAAGTATGATGCTCTGTATGTTGTATGTGATATAATGAGACTGAAATTCATGTTTTTGGTATGAGATTAAGCTTTACTTGATTGGTTGAGGGTGGATTGGCATGAGATTGTGACATTTGAGACAACATGTGGTTTGATGTGAGATCATGTTTATGGTATGAGATAGACGTAATTCCATGAGTCTCGTGGGGTGATTTCATGGTGGTGTTGTAGTGTATATAATTAGATAAGGATTCAAGTAAGGTTACATCGTGAAACTCTAAAGAATCAGTTAGTCTCACGTAGAGCAGACTGATTCAGGTGGTGAGAGTAGCAGGAGGCCCTAGTCTTTAGCAGGATAATGTCCCTAGATGATCATGGGTTAACCTTGTGCGTGGTAGGATTGGCAATGGCTTTGCAGAGCAGTAGAGGCCACCAAAGTGCAAGCATCTAGTGAATCCAGTCTTATTATACGTATCCGGATAATTGAATCATAGAGTTTGTTGTTTGTCATCACATGTTTGAATGCGTAATGTGTTGCCTGTTTGAAAACTGTTTAATATTTCTTGCTCAATGCTATAACAAAAAATATTTTACTCTAGCTTATCCTTTTGCCTGTGTTTGTTTTTTTGTATTTTTTTTTTTTTTTTTACAATGATCATCAATTATTTGATTATTTGATGTGAATAAATATGAAAACCCTTAGTGGTCTTCAGGATGTGGTCACCAATTATTTTACTCTCTCTTAAATCAATCTATAAAAAGACACATCTTAATCAAATGAAATGAGGTTTAAAGATTGCCTAACTTATATAAGTACCAAAAATAACAAGTACTGTATGGAATGAGAAGGAAAAACAGGGAACCCCTATATTACATAACATAAAAATGGTCTATGATTCGTTTAGACACCAAGTCCAATTAATTTCTGACTATTTTTTTTTTCTCTCTAACAACTTCATTTTATTTTTTTAAACAAAACCTTTATTTTGCTTTTTAAGCCCAATTAAGTAATTTAATTAAATAAATCAACATCTATATTAAATTATTTTATTTTTATAAAAATAAAATGTTACAGAAAGAAAAAGTCCTGATCTGATTAATTTAATTTAATATATCTGCACAATTTTAGAAAATTTCTACCAATTTAAATTAATAAAATCCGAATAATTTGAAATAATTTGAATTTCATTCACTGTTAATAAATGCGATTCATAAACATCCTTATCTAAACCTACTTTCTTGTCGGTGGCAATTACTCCTAGACGATCCATATCGATCCGTAAGAACTTGAACTCGAAATATAGATGAAACCGATTAAAGGTTGATATTGTGCAACACTCCCTTAGTCTACACTTTTATGTTTTTGAAAAAAAAATAAAATAATTTTAATTTCATAACTTGAAAATGATAGACCAATAATAAACACAAAAAAACATGCAAATTAAATGAAAATTATAAATTGAATTACAAAACTGCCGACTTTTTTTCTCGTCCAAACTAATTTAAATGAGAAGTTTTCAATATAAAATAATAAAAATATATCTTTCATTATTTTCTAGGGTTACTGATAGAGATCCCAATTGACTATCTGTTGAGGAGTTAGGTGGGTTATGTTAGTATATAAATGGTGGCATTATTGTTCAGCATCCTCATCCTTGTTCTTTCAGTTTCTTGGTTCTATTATTAGGTGGTTCTTTCTTCATCATCATGACACTTGTTGGTAAAATCACCACTGAAATTGGCGTTCATTCAACTGCTGAAAAGTGGTACAACCTCTTCGCAAAAAGCCTCCATGATGTTCAACACCTAACTGATAGTGTTCATGCAACCCAGCTCCATCAGGGTGAAGACTGGCATCACAATGACACCATCAAACACTGGACTTATATAGTAGGTAATTAATATGCAAACAAAACTTATGAATAGGTATTCACCATTAACTTTATTTTTCTTTCAAAAATAGATTCTTATATATATATAATTATCTTAGGTTTAGTTTTTATTTATATGATTTTAAAAGTATAATTTTCATGGAAATTGTTCTACTTGTCTTTAAAGATGAGTGAGTTAATTATATATAAATTATTAAACAAATTACAAATAGAGATTTTTATGTTGGAGCTATAGATAAAATCTATTTACAGTATTGTAAATGAGAGTGGAAATCTCACCTTTTAATGATCAAATTTTGTATTGCTAATTAAATTAGGTTTAAAATCTAATTTTTAATATAATATCAGAATAATGGGTTAGAGTCTATTTTAGTGAAATTTGTTGTTTAGACCACCTATTAATATATAATCTCATGCTTAAGATGCATATATCTCGATATGTGCAGATTTTATTGTACATCTCAAAGTTAGTTTTCTGAGGTTGAGTTAGACTTAAAATCTACTAAATTTAAGATTGATATTTCTTGAAAAAAAGGTTCAACAAACATTTTTAAATGAACATTGACTATAAATTTAATTTAATATTACATTTACCTATGTATTTTTTATAAAATTCAGTACATATTAATTACCTTAACCAGTATCCTTAGGGTACTGGTTAGACCCTTCTCTTAAGATGTTTATGTGAAAGAGCTCTTGTTGATATTGGTTGTGAAAGAACAGATGGTAAGGTTGCAAAATGTCATGAGAAGATCGAATCTGTTGATGAAAAGAATAAAACGATCTACTACAAGCTGTTCGGTGAAGACATAGACCACAGGTTTAAGGTGTTTAAGCTCATATTTCAAGCAATTGATAAGGAGAATGGTGGTGCTATTATCAAATGGAGCGTTGAATATGAGAAGCTTAATGAAGAAGTTCATGCTCCATATGGCTGGGTCGAGTACCTGCACAACTGCACCAGAGATATCGATCGTAATCTTGTGATGAAGGCATAACTCCAAGAAGAAGAAAAGTAAAAGATGAAATAATGGTGTAGTTATTAGCCCTTAAAATAATGGTGTAGTTATTAGCCCTTAAAATAATGGTATAGTTATTAGCCCTTAAATAATGGTTGCGATGTTCGAGGAGAAGTGTTCTTACTATATATCATGTAGGTCCTTTGTTTGAATAGAATAAATTTGCATGAATATGTCAGTGCTCTGAAGTATGTAATGCTGCATGTGATGCATATAAATGAATATGTATACTTTATAATATAAAAGTGCTTGCTTTTTCTTTTGTGTTGATTGTTTTACTATTATATATTTTGCATGAATTTTAGTATCTGTTTGATTACAACACTTTCATGAATCTGATAAATGTTAATTTAAATAAATAAAAAATCACCTTTGTTATTTGTTTTAAGTTTGAATAAAAATAAAACTTATTTTCTCATCTATTACGTAAGTCATTTTGTTTATTTTTATCTATAATTGATAATGATAGTCTATATATTATCAAAGTCATCACACACTTTACATTTTATTCTATTAAGTGAAATAATGACTTATTTATTTTTTTATTATCTTCAATTATTGTCTAGCAGTTAACTAATAATAAGGAATATAACTAAATAGATATGGTATCGTATATCGAGGATTAGATTTGGTTGTTTGTTAGCAAGTGTCATTTAGGCATCAAGGTTTTTTTACTCGAAATGAGATTATGTTAGCAAAGTGCTGTGAATGAATTTAATTTTGTCTTTTAACCAACAATATAGGACAAATCAATTTTGATGTTTAATTTAAGAGGAAGAAAAATGACAAGATTAAGATTTACATAAAAGGAACTTCTATGCCTATGCATAAAGATCAACAACAAAAATACATATATTATACCATGTAAGGTTGCAAAGTAAGCACACAAACCTTGCTTTCCAATTTTCTTTACTTCTAAATCTTCTCTTTCTCCTTTATAGTTGTTCTCATCATTTTCCTTGATTTTATAGATGCTCTTGGAACTGTGCATTGCTTGGGTTTTGTATGTATGCGTAGAAGTTATAAAAATGATAAAATTGTTTTCTTTGAGATAGTAATTTATGGAAGTTTGAGTTACAAGTGAATTATGTAGAATATCTCTATTGGAATACTAGGCTATAATATGAGTAATTTTCATCAAGATGTTGTTCTTATTGATTTTTGTTATCATTCCAAATATTATCAATGAAACTGGTAGCAGTTAACCAGTAATTGATTTCAACCTTGAGAGCTTATTGGCTACCGAAGTGAGTATAATCTTTAGCTTTTGTCTTTGTTGGGGATTCGTCTGAAGTATATCATGCGAGAGAATCTACTTGTATGAATGAATTTTGACTAGTTGGATTCTAAAAGATTTGAGGAATAACATTTATCGTCGCCTTCTGGAGTAGTTTCAATTATATTTTTATTGGAAAACGGGCATTTGTGCAGTATTAAGAAGTCTGATGTAATTTTAGACTACTCTCTCAAATACTTATCATAATTAGTATTTACAAATTGTCTGGTTCGTTGGAATTGCGCGTTTTGATGATCTACTGATTTTATAATTTTATCATTTTAAGATAATACCTCAAGAATTATTTCACCTGCTCCTATAAACAAGAAAAAAATTATAGGAAGTTAGTTTGTAATAGAGGCTAGGAAACCAGAAAAGGGTATTGATTGAAAAAAAGAGTTTGCGTGTTAAATCTTAACATATTGAAATGTTTTCTTTTGTTAGTGCAAATTCAGTAACCTTTTCTAACAGATCTTCTTTATTTTGGGCATGTTGGTTTACACTTTCAGGTGCTTTTTCAACTAATTCATCAGCATTCTGAAGTTTTCCTTCGGGTAGATGTTTCACATCCCCTTTCGCAACCTTCTCCACTTCCTCAGCCACTACTACAATATCTGCTACACGTTCTACTTCCTCTATTGTTGTCTCATTTTTTTTCTATACAAAGATAAAAAATTATACTATAATATTGAAAAATAGTTTCTTTAAACGTTATAATTAGCGATGTTCTTATTATTTTAATACCTTTGAATTGTTCCAAAATCCTCATTTGCCCCTTGTAAATGATAGAAGTGCATGAATTATTATTCCAATGATCCAAACATTCCGGTTAGATAACGTCTTTTCTTAAACTTTGTTAATAGCATATTTAGAATAGGATAGTGGCGCAGGAATTATTGTATATTCTAAATATCATTCTCTAATTAACATTTATGTACGTTTTTTTTTTAAATCTTGCATGAATTAACAAAAAATTAGTTATAGATTAGTGAAAGAAAAATTGTGACAAATTAGCTATAAATTAGTGAGAGTAAAATTGCGACAAATTAGCTACAAATTAACGAGAGAAAAGTGTGACCAATTAGCTATGGATTATGGAGAGTATAATTGCGACAAATTAGCTACGGATTAGCGAGAGCCAAGTTTCGAAAAATTAGCTACGGATTAGCGAGAGAAAAGTTGTGACAAATTAGTTAAGGATTAGTGAGAGAAAATTTGCGACAAATTAGCTACAAATTAGTGAGAGCAAATTTGCGACAAATTAGCTACGGATTAACGAGAGAAAAGTTGCGACAAATTAGCTACGAATTAGCTAAAAATTTTAAAACTTTCTCACTTCATTTAGCTAGGAAGTAGAGAGGGATTAGAGACGAATTAGCTACGGAATAGTGAGAGATTATATCCCTCTCTAATTAGCTACCTAGATTTAGCCACGGAACAGTTCCTAGCAAATTGCTAGTTAATCTGTAGCAAAAGTTGTTAGCGAGGGATTAGCTAAAAATTTTTCCGTAGCTAATATGCAACTTTTTTGTAGTGACACTTTACATTTTATGTTTATTGTGACTTTCAAAAAGTAATTTTTCAGACTTTGCAATATATTCAGAGAGATAACACAGTTTTTGTCCATTTGAATTTAGACTTTCATTTGCTCATAATTTGGTCGTAAAATCAGTCGAAATTTGCTTTTTGAAGAAGCTGAATTTTGGGCTAATTTATTTATTTATTTTCATAATATTTAAATAAATAATAAGAAAGAGAAAAGACTAGAAAAAAGATGAAATAAAAAAAAGATGATTTGATATAATATTTTATAATTATAGTTGTTTTTTTAAAATTAATATTAGTAAATCTATATTCATTTAGTAATAATAAGTTATTCAATAATAAGTCTGGAGTAAAAATTAGACAAATAAAAATAGATAATAAGATGATATAACAGAAACTATTTGAAATCAAGTTTACATTTAGGGTGGTTTAATATAAAACGAAAATTAAGAAATATAATTTTATTTACTAATAAACTTTTATATATTTAAAAATAAGTAAGTATTGAAAAATAGTAAAATAAAAATAAATAATAGGATTATCTAAGGGAAATTAATTGAATAAAATTTAAAAATTACGATAGTTTAATGTAAAATTAAAAGAAACATATTGTTATGTAGTAATAGTTATTTATTAAAAATAAGTTTGGATTAAACACTTAGAAAAATATAAATGAAGAATAAGTTTGAAATAAAGTGTAAATTTATAGTTGTTTGATGTAAAACTAAAATTGAAAAATATATTTGTTCAATACAAGAAAATATTTCATTAACAATCAATTTTAGTGACCAAAAGTTGTTAGTCACTATAGTGACCAATTTAGATATCAATTTATAGAATAAAAAATTATTAATTACTAAAATAGTACTATTATGAATAAAAAATTATAATTGATCCTTAAATTGATCAATATTTAATTAGAGACTAATTTAGAAACTAATTCCTTTGGTAGCAAAAACTTTGGTAACTAATGTTTAATGACTAATTTTCGTTGGTAGCTAAATTTTAGAAGCCAATTTAAAGACCAACTATATTTTGTTATTATATAGTGACTATTTTAGTAACCAATAATTTTTTTTATTTTGTAAATTGGTACCTAAATTGGTTACTATAATGACTAACAACTTTTGGTCAATAAGATTTATTGCTAATAAGGCATCTTCTTATAGTGGTTCTTACCTGTTCAATAGTCTCACATGGTTGAAGAGTCGAGGCTAAAGACAGTTTCAATACTCATTTTCCTTCCATTGTCCGAGGTGCCTTTTAAAGACAAAATCGTGACGGTGCACAGACTTCAAAGTGAATAATACCTCAAATGAGGGGTAATCGACCATAGCGATATCACTTGGCGAACTTGGGATCAAAACAATAATTAAAAAAAAATAGCATAATTTATAAAACATTATTATTTTGGATAGTTAACAATTTGAGAATAAAATAAAATGATTTTGTAAATTTTTTAAGTTGTTTTAGAGTGATAATATGTTGAATTGTAACTTTATAAATAGGATACTTAAATAAACTCCATGAATTTTATTATTTGGCTATTTAAATTTCAAGGGAAATGTTTTTTGTATTTAATTATATGATTATTTGTAATAATAGATGTAGAGATATATATATTAATAATGGAATTAAAAAGAAATAAAGTAGGAGTAGATAATAGAAGGAATTTCAAGATATTTGAATATTTATTTAAAGATAAAATGAAAACTTACATAAACAGTTGTAAATGAAATACATGTAACTGGATGAACATTAATTAAAAAATTAAAATGAAATTAAGCGTATACATGGTTAGAAAATTTTGGATTTTCTTACGTGGTTGTGGTCAATATAAGTGCCTCCAAAGTCATGAAGAAATTTCTTAGAAGTTGTTGATTGTAAATTATTGCTTGTGGAAGAGATTAGATTTGGGTTTGTGGAAAAGGTTGCAGAATTATTCATATTTTGGATCCTCCTTTTTTTAAATTTGATAAGGTTGTCATTGAAAATCAAAATAATATTAGTTATCTATGACACATTGGTTGTTAAGAAAGTAGTCAAATATTAGTAAGATAATCCAAAGTTACCTTCTAACAATCTTCAAATTAATTTTTACAAAATCATTCTTATATACTAAACAAGTTAGTCAAATAAAAAAAAATAACAAAAGAAGAAAGTTAAATAAAATAAATAAAATATTAAATAAAAAAGAAAATAAATATTTGTTGATTCTACTATTTTTTTTTTTCAAATTAGGATTCATCAATGATTTTAAAAAGATTATTATAGATTTTCAAATTAATCGATGTGAATTTTTAATGAACTTATTTGCATTCTTACTATTAACCAAAATATATTTTCAATTAAATGTAAAAACTTTTTTAGATTAATCATAGTAAATTTAACCAACATAAATTCTTAATTAAATATATTATGTCTAATTATATATATATATATATATATATATATATATTTTAAATAAAAACTTTACTAAATTATATTTCTTCAAAATGTATATTTTTTCTAAATATTTCTTTCAAATATATCTTCTTTTTTTAAAAAAAAATCTAATTATATTACTTTCATAAATGATTAAATACTTCGTACTAAATTTAATTTATTTTCTCAATTTTAAAAAATTAATTTCGATTTTTCTCAATTAATTTTCTCAACTTTTACATTAAATTACCGTAATTTTAAAGTTTCATTTAAGTGATTTCTTTCCAATCCTCCTATTTACTCAATTACTGGTGGTTACCTTTGTTTAAATAAATCTTTATTACTAAATAAAATTATATTTTTCATTTTTAATTTTACTTTAAACTACCATAATTTAATGTTTATTCTTTACAAATAATTTCCTTAAATCACCCTATTCTTTATTTTACGCTTTACTCAAATGATTTTCCTTTAATAATTTTATTCTTTATTCTTTATTTTTCTTATTCTTTACTATTACTTATTTTTAAATAACTTATAATCACTAAATAAATGTACATTTGCATTTTATTTTAGATAAAATGAACATAATTATAAAATATTATTTCCATAATTTTTTTATATTATATTATTTTTATATTTTATTTTTCATCCTTTACTTTTTTTAAATATCTAAAATAAAAAAATGTAAAATCAGCTAAAATTTAGTTTTTGGGGTACTAAATTCCAACTAGTAATTTGGTACACACTTTCTGAGAACCCTTTTCTCTTTACACCTTCTTCTGTAAGGGGTTTGGGTATCACTTTTTTGAGGGCCCAAGAATCGGTTCACTTTGAACCCCCAAGACCCCTCTCACAGCCACTTACTCTTCATTCCGTCACCTTTACAGAAAAAATAGTTCCCTCTTCTCCCTCCAACTCTTGAGCAGTAGCTTTGCTAGGGCTTGCACAAGTTCCTTGATTCCAACAGTTGAAGCCTCCTTCTACCACGTAAGTTGATCCCTCCTCTTATTTCCTTTCTTTTTTAGCTCCTAAACTTTGGTCCTACCATAATCTCTATCAAAGTCTTAGTTCTTTTTCGCGCTCATACGTTTGTTTTCAGCTTATTAAGTTGTTCCTGGTCTTAGAAACAATTTGAAATATATATATA
>Ga0099823_1002829_pt1 | contig 16022 bp, 5 predicted proteins | sample CowpearedBW_FD_76831 | JGI IMG/M metagenome (GOLD analysis project Ga0099823, IMG submission 76831) | Root nodule microbial communities of legume samples collected from California, USA - Cow pea red BW | ecosystem: Host-associated > Plants > Roots > Nodule | place: USA: California | collected...
ACACACTCTTGGATATTTTCAAAGGTCATAAAATGTGATGACTATCAAATCATGTCATTGTATAAACTATACACAAAGAATATAAAATAAAATAAAATGTACATGTAATTTTCTTCTATCCAAGCTCACTGAATAAAATAATGTTTACTTTTACTTTACATTTATGTTTTTTTATAAAATAATGATAAAATAAGAATCAAAGTAAGAACTTTAAATAAATAATTAGATAAGGATTAGAATGTTAAAAATAAATATAATAATAAAAATATGAATTAAACACGACTGGTGCGTAACTGGAGATATATTAAATGAAATAAATAAAAATGACTAGCTCATAACTAGAGATAAAATAAATAAACAGGATCAGTGCATAACTGCAGATAAATAAATTAAAATAAATAAACATGAACAATACATAACTAGAGATTAAATAAAATAAATTAAATAACTAGAGATAAATTAAATAAAATAAATAAAAAGGACCGTGCATAATTGGAGATAAGTTAAATAAAATAAATAAATAAATAGAACTAAGGCATAACTAGAGATTAAATAAAATAAATAAATAGGACCAGTGCATAACTGGAGATAAATAAAATAAAATAAATAAATAGAATCAATGCATAACTTGAGATAAATTAAATAAAATAAATAAACAGAACTAGTGCATAATTGGAGATTAAATAAAATAAATAAGTAGGATCAGTGCATAATTGGAGATTAAATAAAATAAATAAATAGAATCATTACAACTGGAGATTAAATAAAACAAATTAAATAAACAAAACTAGTACATAACTGGAAATAAATAAAATAAAATAAATAAATTGTACATGTGCATAATTGGAGATTAAATAAAATAAATAAACATGACTAATATATAACTAGAGATTAAACAAAATAAATTAAATAAACAAATCAGTACATAACTAAAGATAAATTAAATAAAATAAATAAATAAATAGGACCAGTGCATAGCTAGCTAGAGATTAAAGAAAATAAATGAACATGACCATTGCATAATTGGAGATAAATTAAATAAAATAAATAAACAAGACCAGTGCATAATTGGAGATTAAATAAAATAAATAAACAGGACCAATGCATAACTGGAGATTTAATAAAATAAATAATCAGGACCAGTGCATAACTGAAGATTAAATAAAATAAGTCATGCATGTGCTCATTTTTTATCCAAATCATCATTATTTTTATTAATGAAGAGACAATGTTTATCTCTTTAGGTTATCTTTTGTATTTCCTTTCTCTTTTCTTTTATCTTTTCTATTTTTTTCTTCTTCTTATCTTCTCTCTTTATCTTCTTATCTCTTTAGAAGATTTTTTTTTAATACACACACCTATTTAATAATATTTTAATTAATATATTTTTACCTAACATTTTTTTAATATATATATATATATATATATATACATATTTTATTAGTTTTGTTTTCTTTTTATTGTTATTTTCAATAAGTAAAGCTTACATCATGATAAAATATATTTTTAATGTTTAAACTACATCATAATAAAATACGAAACATAAATAAAAATAGAAGATTTTCTAAGTGTTTTATTTAAAATAAATAATACAATTTATTAAAAGTAGGGATGTTACAAGAATGACGAAATGCGAATTGAAATTTTAGAATAGCGAGATGAACACATGAATAACATTGATGAACATATGTTGATTTCGAGTTGAGCATCTAAATTATCAATTAAACATCTGAACATGTTCCAACAAACAAATATATTTGAAACTAAAAATAGTGATTTGAACAAGGGAAAAAAATGCAATTGAAATCAAGTGCTAGAAGAAAGAACACTCATGAAAAATGCAGAAAATGTTCTGATTCTGATTTCTTGATGTATTATTTCACTTTAGCTAAGGATGATTGTGCATTCAGTTTGTGTAATGCGGCAACTATGTGCTCCTAAAATTTTTGAATGTATTTCTACACTCAATATTGATTCAAGATGTGAAATTAACCATAAAGAATCAAGAACTCAAACATTCATTGTTTTGCTCATGAAGAAGATGAAACAAGAAGAATTGATGAAGAATAAACGGTGAAAGTGAATTGAATTCATAGTGTAATGTAACAAAAACTTACAAATCACGAAACAAGTGAAGAAATGTACCAAAAAATGGATCAAATATCCAAGAGTAGCCTAATGTGTGATCTACTCCAAGAAATCTTCTCCAAACCAAGGTAAAAAGTGCAATGAATGATGAGAGAATGGTGTGCTATGTGGTGTGAATGACGAACCGTTATGATGAAGGATTATCTTGTTTCCTTTTAGATTTACGAATATGATGAAGAATTATTTAAGAAAACTGAAGGAAGATTCTCACTGGACATTAAGATAGCAAGTTATCTAGATGTGAAGGTTCACTTCCAAGAGCTCAAAAGGAAGAAGGAGACAGATTGAGTTTACAAATTATAACAAGGATGAAAGCATAAAACGTAAATAGAATAGAAATAAAGAAGAACAAAAGCCAAGTGGAAGAGATAGATAGTGATGACTATGGAAGTGAGGCACGCCACTCTTAGAGGGGTATAAACAAACCAAGCTCTAGAGATGAGTGATGTTGTGTCGCCACTTGCAAAGGCAAGATAAGGTAAGAGAGATCTCCATTCCTTGAAGGAGGGCTAGTTCATAGAAAAATGGTTGAAATAAAAAGTGTTTTTAATTTAAAATGTTCAACCCTTTTACAATTGGTAGAGCTCCCCTTAAATAGATAGTCTTAGGGGCTCTAAGTAAAACGCAAAAGATGTAAAAGGGGTTATTTAGAAAAGCAAGAAAACCCTAATTCTAGAAGCATCTTCAAGTTAGCACAAAATGAAATGGTAGTGTGTCTCCCCATGTGGATTCTTGGCTAAGTGAAGGAGAATGAGACAAAGTGGTCTCCAAATCATGCCAAAGGAGCATAAAGAACAAAAGAGACAAAAGGTACAATGTCTACTTTTGCTTTATGCTTTTTACTTTTGCTTTACACTCTCATCCACATCATTTATGCTCTCCAATCACCATGTGCCACCTATCATGCTCCTTTATACTAAATTAACCTACAAAAACAAATTAAACAAGGATTAGCATGTTGGCTTAAGTCAAGTCAACTTTGGTCAATAAGTCAACCCTAGTCAAGGGTCAACAAGTCAACCAAAATTAAGTAAACTAAGTCAACCTAGGGAAATCATAATAACAAGATGGAAAATAAAGATAGAGATATAAAAGAAGGATCCTCCCCTCTAGTCATGCTTCTTGTAACACTTCTTGGGGGAGTCACCATGGTTCCTTGAGTGGTCAATCCTTCATCACGTTATTTGCTTTGTGTTTTCTAGTCTTATATAGAGCTAGTAACCTATTAACTTGTAACTAACTACTATAGTTACAATTCCCTAAGAAACAATACTAAAAACAAATTATACTAATTTTAAAGTTGAGCTTGAGTAACTCTGATCAACTGATACCTTTCAATGGTATTCCAATGGCTACTTCTCCTTTCAACATGTGTCATTAAGTGTCTTGAACATGCTTTATTTGCTTACACTTGCCTTAGAGCTCAAATTTGAAAAGCCAACTTTCAGTCAAACTTTAACCTTTTTGCACCAAGATTTTCTGGTTTGATTCGTATTTTCTAAATTTAGTGCTTCCTTCATGACAATTCAATTGTGTTTTAGTCTCTTTTAGTGTTCTTGAAGGTTTCAAACTCTTTAATCACAAATTGGAATTTTAATTTTGAGAAAGTCAACCATATAGTCAACCTCTATGATTACATTTCTCTTTCAAATTGGTTCACAATCCTGTTATGCTACATAACTCATGCTTCTCAAATTTAGATCAATTCTCTTCCTTGGAATTGAGTATTTATTTTTGAACTTAAGTCATTCAACCACAAGTTAGCAATTTATTAGCCTAAGAGAGTAAAAACTATGTTCAAACCTAAGGTAAACTAAGCTAGACTTAAGCTAAACTTCTACTAATAGGCTAAATTTTTACTTTACTCTATAACTCCAAAACTAAACTTGAACAAAATGACTAACATAAACAAACTAAACTTTTCAAACCCAAACTATTTCTAAAATCCTCCTACAATCTACACTAAAAACATGCTAAAGCTCTTGAATTAAAATAAATTTGCAAAACTAACATCAAATACTACTTAACCTAAATCTAATCTAAAAACTAAAAATTAACCACTAAAACTAACCCAAAAGAGCACATTTAGTCGAGGAAAATAACAAGAATAATGGACTTATCAATCTCATATAAGCATGTTCAACAATTATGCATTATTTTATTAATATTAGTTTGACCACTATGATAAGTTGGTATTTTTACCCTCATTTAATTTTTAATTATGGGAATTTAGTTGAATTCTTGTGCTTAAAAAATAATTTAATTGATAGTTTTGATAATTAGACTATTTGAGCTTGTGTGATAAAAATGTCTTAAAAAGTGATTTTTATTTGCATAAAACATTCTTAGATATTCTAACTTTTTTTATGCAGCTGAAGTTCAAATTAAGTTCATTTAATGTGTGAAATTAAATTGATTAAAATTACAAAACATCTTAAAAAGAGGCTAAAATCAGCAAGTTCTAGAAAAATCACTTTTGGATCCCTTACATTACTTATACACTCCCCTTTTTTGGCAATGGGCCACCCAAAAAATATTTTGCACCTCTAATATGTCTATTTTCATCCCTCCTACACTCACTAAATTAGCTTAACTAGATCATGCCATGTGGCGATCCACCCTTTTCAAATCTGTCCACCCATATGGTGACACGTGACAACACCACAACTCACAAAATTATACTAATTAGGCGTTGCCACATCATCATCTTCAACCTTCTCCCATTTTTGCATCAAACCTCATCAAACCACGAACCCTCAACATTCAACCTCTTGACACCATCCCTACATCAGCCACTATAAACACGAATGAACCACCCATGGTAGTCTCTACGACGCAGATCTGTCCATGCAAATCATCACGGTAGCTAAGACTATGCACTACGTCGTTCAACCACCTCGTGCCACCATTGAAAGAAGAAATGCAGCAACACCGCAAGTGAGGCGTTGGACGTCGTCGTCACCACTACACGAGCAAGTCCCGCACCATCCTCACGTCTCTGGAAAATACAATTCAAAATTCCACTACAAAAAACACATGTGAACGGACCAGAACCTTCGCGCATCTACAGAATGAAGTTCATCAGACCACCACACTGCTCGTCAGACCTCCAACGTCGTCAACCACATTAAACCCATGCTGCCATCACAAGTGCATATATGTCATGAACATTTTGGCAACGATGCAACCTCACGAATCCTTCACGCAACAGAACCCTAAGGGAGGAGAGAGAAGCTTCATTTGGGAGAAAGAAAGAGTGCCAAACTATTAATGTTTATGATTTTATGTTTGACGTAGAGGAATTAGACATTAAAAATGACTAGTGACAAAATTGTAAATAAGTGGTCAATGTTTTATGTCTGGCACCCTAGGGTTAGACGTAAATATCGCAATTTATGTCTGACTACATAAGGTCACACGTAAATTTATGTTTGACGTCCTATGATCAGACGTAAATTTAAGCCTGACCATAGGGCGTCAGACGTAAACGTTAAAATTTATATTTCAGGTCTTCTCCTCAAGTGGCAAAAGGGTTAACTTTTTTTTTTTTGTTTTCGTGGCGCACGTAGTGGACGACATTCAAAGGTTTGTTTCTCCTTTGATTCCATTTTTGTGTGCCTAAATTTATGTATTTCTCCATTTTTGCTTCCTGAAACGTTGAAATCCTTCAATTTTGTGCATAGGCGACGGAGGATGGTGTTTGCTCCAACTGCAGTGGCGACACGACAGTAGGTCTCCTTATAAGAGGAGCGACGACGAAGCTGTTTTCACCTAACTACAACAACAATGCGAACCATGGTAGTGTTTCTCCATACAAAAAGCTTGGTTTTTGCCTTTTTCTTCTGTGTTTTCTAACTCAAAATTTAGTTTATATTAGATGTGTTTTGTTTTTGTAATTTTACGTTATAATGTGAAGAAGAAGAAGAACATGAAAAAGAAGAATAAGGAGAGAAATAAGAAGAAGAACGTGAAGAAGAAGAAGAAGGAGAAGGAGAGAAAGAAGAAGAACGATAAAAAGAAGGGGATAAAAAAAGAAGAAGAAGAAGAAGAAAAAAAGGATAATTGGGAGAAGGAGAAGAAGAAGAATGCAAAGGAGGAGAAGGCAAAGAGATTTGGTGCAGATATGGAAAAAAAATTTTAAAAAAAATTATGTTTATTACTTTTGTAACATGCGTAAATTTACACCTATTATAAATGCAACCGACATGAATTTACACCTGTTGTAAAAAGCCTTTTTAATGTTGGTGAATTTAGAAACTTTCATGTGATTGAATGAGTTTTTGCAAATAATTACGAATGTACTTTGATTAAATCTGAAAACTTTAACAAAAATTAATCAAGAACGTACTTTGGTTAATTAGTTGTTTGCTTAATCTTAGAGGTAAAAGAATAGACATGATTAGACATAATAATATTTATTGAGAATGTACTTTAATTAAATTTACTATGATTAATCTACAAAGTTCTTACTTTTAATTGAGAATGTACTTTGGTTAATTATGAGAACGCCAATAAATTAATTGAGAATTTACATTGATTAATTTGATATTCTACAATGATAATTAATTGAGCAATAGTCTTTAGATAACCGATGAAAAAGCAGTAGAATCAATCTATTTTCTTTGTCATTGTTTTTTTTATATTTCTTTATCTTTATGTTCTTCTATTATTTTTCCCAATTTTAGTTGACTAACCCTTTTGTATAGTTTTTATAAGGACTAGTTTGTTAGAATTCAATTTCGTGTTCGTCGGGAGACGACTTTGAGTTATTTTACCCTTTTTATTTTGTTGACTACTTGCTAAGCAATATTAAAGTTGTTATAGATAAGTAATATTAATTTGACCGTGTCAACCACAATGTTATCAAACCACTTTAAGCATCTTTATAACCAAAACAAAAGCTGATTTGGTTTTTAAAGTATTGCATATGAGGCAAATGCGACATAAAAAGATTGTTATAAACTGAAGAATATGAATCCTATTACCTCCTTATGGTAACCTTGTTGCAACTTTTGTATTAGACAGAGCAAGCTTGCTTTTAAATGGAATTGAGAAATACATAGGGTAAACCAAGAGAACACATAACATTTGTAAGGATGCTGCCACTGATGCATTAAGGGATTTGGGCCTTATTAATTACAACTTGTACTTTATAATTTTTTGACCTCTATTGTTTTACACACTAATACCATCAATATTCTTTTGTTTCCCAAGCACAATAGTGAGTGTAATTGTCTTTATTCTTTACAATAATATTTCTCAATTTTCAGAATTCTATTCTATGTACAAATAGAGCTTGAACCTAATATTGTACTTTTTCTCTAATATATAGCTTTGTCAGAAGTTCAATCCAATGGTTATGTGCCATAATATTTGAGTGTCATTGAGGTTAGCACCATTTTGAATTTTTTCTTCATGTTTAACATTCAAGCAATATTAAATATACAATTTAAATAAGACCTAATGTAAGTTAAGCTTCATCAACACCATTCCAAACGTAGCAACTTTACAAATCAGATCAGCAAGCCGACCATTAGCTAACATCCTATATCCACATGATTGCTGAAGAAATGGGGAGTTAAATGCTAATTACGTACAACCCTTCAAGCAGTAAAAGGAAAGAAATAATCTCATAGATTCGTAATAAAGAAGCAGAGGTTACAAAATTGATTAAATGTTTCATAGTACTCCAAAGGATCATAGTCACAAGCAACATCCTTGAGAAGTAGTTCTAATCGTCTACGACTTCTCTCAAGCTAACAAGACATTGCAATTCTCTTTGAAATTAAATGACAACTTAAAATTACTTAAATAAATGACAACTTAAAATTACTTCAAAAAATTTTAAAGCAATTTTTTTAGAAATTATCTACATATCCTCAGATTCTCTTCAATCATAAAAATAATGTAATATGTTATTTCATTCTTAAACCAACATTTGTTGGCAAACATTTTTAGTCTTTGCAGAAGATGTACAAATGTCAAGAATTCATCAAACACTTACAAGATATAATGCCAATATTGTATAATTTATTTTTAAAGCACTTGCATTGATACAATCATTTTTCAAGTATCAATCGATAGAACAAAATTGAATTAATACCCTATTCTTAAAATTTCCCAAGACAATTTTATAGGAGCAATTCCAGGAAGTTGAGGCATCATTAGCTTTAAAAGCTTCTAAAAAGTTGACTTTCCTTTCTAGAGTTTTGTATACAATTTCTTTTGACTAAAAGAAGATGAAGTTGTAGTTGAAGAATCATTGGAAATTGTTGAATGCTTCCTCCAAATACATAACTTGTCGAGCATCGGTGTGCACCACAATCACAATATCAGAGTTGCTCCCTGTTGGAGCATCCACGACGTCTCTAATTGTCATCATCGCCTCTTCCTTGGGCAACACCTTCCTGTCATGCGTGTGCCCACCCGTTTTCGACAAAAACACATATCATTGAAATTAGGATTATGAGAAACAAAAACTTTAAAATAAAATTGAAGATGAAGAGAAAGTAAGTAGAAGAGAAATTGAACTTACAAAAAAAGAAAAAATACTTAGGAAAAGGGAGAAAATGACTTAGAAGAATGGCTTCCATGAGGAGAGAAAATGATTTCGTGAAGGTATTTATACTAAGATTGGGAAGATGGTGGATTCAATAAAACTATCCAAAAAAACCCAAAATGTAAAACCTTAAACCCATTACCTACTTGACCAAAAAAACCCAATTCGAGAAGGGTTTATGCTTCCTTCCACCATATTAGGATTTGTGTACTATTCTTTCTGGTTTGTGAAAGAGCCTTGTTCTGGTTTGTTTCATGAATCGTGATCATGACATGAACCTTGTTGTCCCTAGAGGATGGGATGCAAAGTCTCTTTTCTTGCATGAGTGTCGGGTTCGAGCTAAAAGGCGACACGATGATGCCGACGAAGCTTCTAACGATGATTGAAACTGCTATGTGTGGCCTCAGCCGGATGAAGGACGTACAATGTTTGGGTTGAGATTGTGTTTCATCTTACTGAAGGTCAAGTCTGGTTGGTGAAGGATGGTGTGTTTTGTCTCAACGTGATTTGTAGTGTGGGGATGGATTATAACAGTTTTTTAGAGGTGAAATAAAGCCTAAACGTATGAGGTGAAATAAAAGATATGGTATCTACAAAATCTGCACATAGATAATATATTATTTTTAATTAAAAAAATTATATAATTCTTACATACGAAGCTCTTTTTCACAGGTAACTTTTTTAAAATAATTTTTAAAGCATGATTGGTATGTGGTCTTGAATGTTGAGAATTTTGGTATGAGGATGTGGAATGCTTGTATGAAAGTTTTAAACTTTGGTGACCTTAGGCATAAATATAAATCTACATATGGTATGAGCAATGTAGTGTATAAGAATTGGAATGGGATGTGGATTTGGGGATATTTGATACTTGGTTGAATTCTTGATTCCCAAAATGTGACTTATTTGGTATATGGAATTGCATGAAATGTTTTGGAATGCCTTGGTTTGGTTGAATGTTGTCAAAACTATAGGATTTTGGGTGTCTGCATTATGTAGATTCGTTGGGTAAGCAAACAACTTGTTAAGCGAATGAATTTTGGCAAAGAGGTTTTCTTGCTAGGTGAGCAATTCTCTCATTGGGCAAGTTGGGTTTTCTTGTTCAGAGTCATCTTTGGGATTCCCGCTTTGTTAACTGTCAGATTGGGCTGAAATTTTGACAACATGTCCTAAGCATATGATTCTTCGTTTTGACCACTAGGATCTTTGATTTGAGGCCTGCATTTAGAAACGCTAGTCTCTTGTGATTTCTCTATTTTAGGTTTCTCTTTTATGAACAACATTTCTACTTGATGTCTTGATATATTTTTTTGCACTTATTTGTAGTTTTGGTTTGATATTGGAATAAAAGAATGTGTATTGTGAATGATAGAATGTGTGTGATATGAATTGTAAAACATGACAATATGATGAGATGATGTGCAAGGAATTAAGTGAAATGTTTCAAGGAGATTATTTCAATATAAAGGGATGTGATATATTGCTTTGAATGTTATGTTTTGGTTGAATGGCCATATTCTTCCTAAAGAGGAAGGGTATGGTAAAATTGTTAGGGTTATGCATTGACTAAGGACACCTTTGAAGTCATTCTAATACTTTACTAGACTTACAAACTCATGTAAATGATGAGGTCTAGGTGGTGAAGAGGTTCTTATAATTGGTTCTAAGGTGGAGGACCTTTTTTATTTTAAGCTACAGAGAATTCACCCTATCACGAGGAAGGGAAACCATGTACTATTACTAGTTTGTAACACTTGAGGCTTAATGATTTCAATTTCATTTGACGATAAGTGCACGACTTTTGGAGTTCGAGTCAAATGCATAAATCCGGATATCAAGTATAGTATTATACTCTGCTTAGGTGTTTGTGAATGATGTGATGACTAGACCATTAAATGCTATGATTTTAATTGGTTGAGATATTGTGTTATAAATTTTCTATGTGTGTTTACGTTAGTAATAATTTACTCTCCTTTGTTTATGATTGTATATTTTTCTTTTCTTTTGTGATGATCATAATTATGGTGTGAGTAGAGAATGTTTCGAGAGCTAGTAGAGTGGATCACTTTGGAGTAGTGTTTGTTTCCTTAGTTTGATGGATGTATATAATATAGAAATTTTAGTATATCTCATAGTTTGATGACTTTTTATGTAATAGTGGAAATGTTCCTGTAAGTCTTTGGATGAAGTTAATTGAAAGAAAGACCATGACTGTTACTATGATTTTATAGTTATGTATGTTTGAATTTCATCTCTACGATGAGGTCTATTCTTTACTCAATCATATAATGAAATAGCAATAATGTTTATTTTTTTTGAAGTGTACAAAATGCATAAACCCAACCCAATATTATTTAGTAGGTTGGATAATGAATTTGTATGAATTCTAATGTGGAATATACCGATATAAAAAAAAAGGAAGAAACAAACAAATGTAGAAAAAAAAAACTAATAAGTTGTGAAAAATAATACTATTGCTATATTAAAAAGCAGAATATATATTCACATGCTATGCATAATTAATCATTTAGAATGTTTGATTCTATGTAATCGGATATTCTTGTTAAAACATTATTTCAACACAATAAATAATAAACAATAACATTATTTAGAAAAATCACATAGAATAGAAAAGTAAAAAAAAAATATATTATAAAAAATATAAAAAAATAATAAAAAAAATTACGACGGAGATGGGTTATCGCTTTTTTGTTGTAGCTTCTGAGAAACAATATGCATATGATTTAGGATGATTACATTGAGAGCGCCGAGAAGTAACACCATTTTTCCCTTTTTAATATTACATACAAAGCAATTGTTTTAACCGTGTCCCAAATTAAATCCGATTGAATAGATGCACCCACCTTTTCCTTCGTATAAACTGCACTGTAATAATTCAAAACCCCTTCTCTGCATCACCGTCAACTCTTTCTCTCTTGCAGATCGGTTAGACCCGAAACCCTGCTATTGCCACTGCGCTAGCTAGGGTTTCATTTCACCTTCTCCGAACAATCTCGCTCCCGCATGCTCAACTGAAACCAATCGCATCATTCAGCAATTCGGTGGAGCCAATTCCCCAGCAGATGATATGAAACCGTGCTCGCGGACCAAGCCTCTTCTTCTTCTCTTTCTGCTGCTTCTCCACCACCACGCCGCCGTCGTTCTCTCCGATGCACCCAAAAGCAAAAACAGCTTCCGCGAGCGCGAAGCCTCTGAGGACTCACTCGGATACCCTGAAATGTAACACTCCCGTGCATTAACTTAATGGCTTTCGATTTTAAGGCTAGTTTGGTAATCTGTTTAATTTCGGAACTAGTCGCTTTTTTATTTTTTTTGCCGAGCTAGAAAGAATGACGTTGTGTATAATACGGTGAACCAGTCACACATATTGATTAGGAGGAAACTTTTATATAATCGTATATAGAATTGGGGTTTGACATTGGCCCTGATAATCTGCGTTGTAAAGGTTTGCGCCGAGGTCGCTGTAGGTTGTCGAGTTGGAGCTTCAACTCTAATTCTGATTAGAGAATTGTACTGTGAGGGTGTGTTTTATTTCCATTCTATGAAACTGCTTTTAGTTTTCAATGTGTAACTTAACCAGGTTGCTTCTAATTCTGATTACAGTAGTACTGAGTGTGTGATTGATTTCATTTTCAAAAACTGTTTTTAGTTTTCAATGTGTAACTAAGCAAGGTTGCTTTGTGGTCTGATGAAGAGTTGTGCGTGCGTCGCACACCAGAGTGTGATGGAGGGAGAAGTTGAACAAAATGAAAACTATGAGAAGAATATGAGAAAATGTCCTATCTATTTTTTTTTTTAATTTTTTTTAGGAACAATTTTTATAATTTAATAGATTTTGTTGATAAATTGATTGGGTAGTGCGGAATTGTTTTAGAAAATGGTATTCAACACCATAAACTTAGAAGGGAATCTAACATGTTCTAAGAATTTGTAGCATTGTATGTAGTTGTTATACTTCTAATTACTCTCTTCTTGATTTCCCTTTTCTTATGGCCTTTGTTAGAGATGAGGATGCTCTTGTGAATTCAAAGTGCCCTAAGAATTTAGAGCTCAGATGGCAAACGGAAGTTAGTTCAAGTATCTATGCAAATCCCTTGATTGCAGATATTAATAGGTAAGTTGTTTATGTGCTCTACTTGTTGAGTGATTGTGTTTTTTTTATTGTCTATTTTCATTTTGTCAAATGTCTGCCCTATTGTTTTGCAGTGATGGGAAGCTTGAGGTCGTGGTTCCCTCTTTTGTTCACTACCTCGAGGTTCTAGAAGGTGCTGATGGGGACAAAATGCCAGGTAAAAGGATTTTGGGTTTTTACTATTTTTTTGTGATAGGCTTGGGTCAATGATGTTGTTGAGGTTGCAACATTTATAGAGCATAAAATACATGTTGTTTCCCCTGATGATATTTATATTATTATGGTTTAGTTGTAGATAAATTAAGGTTGGTTGTATTTTATAATATGGAGGTACGTAAGGTTGTGATTAAAAGGGCTTTGGCCTCAGACAGAATAAGTTTTGCAGTTAATGTGGTGGTTATTTTATAATATGGAGGTACGTAAGCTAGTAACTGCATTTGGCCTGTGCCTATTTTGTACGACTTCTGGAAGTTAATGTGGTGGTTCTAGCTTATACAACACTTTACCAGAGCAATATTGCTTTAAACTTTGACATGGGTAAGACAACCTACCCTTAGTAATGCTGAATGATTAATATTCTTAGAAAGTGATTGTAGGCCTAACTCAACCCTTCAAAATTAACTTGTAAGGTGAGATTTGTACCCACTTATATATTATAATTTTTTACCCATATCTCTAGTTGATGTAGAAACTCCAACAAATATCGGTAAACTTATTTTTGGGCTTGAGATATGTTTAATTTGACAATGAAGTACTACATAGGCATAGTTGTTTTTGGTGCTGAAAACAGTTTTGACCTTGTATGGCCCATATGAACATGGCCTATAATTATTGATACTATCACTTGTAACCTGTTAATAGGGCCCATACTTCTCCATGGCTCCTACTCAAGGAACTATGGAAAATTATATTACTATATAAGGTTGTGGTGGGGAGAGAATACTGAATGGGATCAATGGTAATGTTGTTATTCAGACTTGCGTAAACTGACTGACTGCGAATGCTTAGAATCAAGGCTTGTGATTGTGATAGATTAATTTAGGTTTGATTTTGAGTTTTCTAAACATAATATTCTGAATGGTACATAGGCTGCCCTGCTTTTCACCAATCAACTGTGCATTCTAGTCCTCTTTTATATGACATTGACAAAGATGGGGTGAGAGAAATAGCTTTGGCAACCTACAATGGTGAAGTGCTGTTTTTCAGGTGACATTTTCCTATTTCATATTTTCAATTTTTTCTTCCAATAACAATTACCCCTCACTTGTGGTGCTTTTATCATGGTTGTAATGAGTTACCATTTTTAGGGTTTCGGGCTATCTAATGTCAGATAAACTAGAGATCCCACGTAGGAAGGTGCTAAAAGATTGGTTTGTGGGCTTGAATCCTGACCCAGTGGATCGTTCTCACCCTAATATTCATGATGACCAACTTGTCCAAGAGGCTACTATCAAGAATTCTATGTCTCGTACGTCTCTGCTGTGGTTACTTCTCAGATCACTTTTTTGCAAGTGTAACGTTTAGAGATTCTCATGTTTTATCTTCAACCTAATAAAATAGCTTTCATAGGGTTCAGCAACTGCATACAATTTTGTGTCCATGTGTTGCAAAATGTACATTTATTTAATTAAATTTAATTAATTTTATCTTTTGTGTAATAATTCTCCTTGTAGAAATGAATGGAAGTAGGCATGAAGCTAAATCTTCAGTGGCTACATCTACTGAGAACCCCCTTGACACAAAAAACCAGTCTAATCCTGAGCCAGAAAAGAAAGTAAATGGAAGTGAAGTAGGTGAGAGCATTAAGGTGTCTAATCTTGAGCCAGTAAAGAAAATGAATGGAAGTGAAGTAGATGAGAGTCTTAAGGTGCCTAATCATGAGCCAGAAAAGAAAATAAATGGAAGTCAAGTAGAGGAGAGTATTAAGGTGCCTAATCTTGAGCCAGAAAAGAAAATAAATGAAAGTCAAGTACATGAAAGTATTAAGGTGCCAACAAATGTTGATAATTCCTCTGTAAATGCTGGGTCTCTGGAAACTGTTCACACAGATAATAAGACCAGCACTGGGAGACGTTTGCTGGAAGATAACAATTCCAAAGAAGCAAAGCAAGGTGTTTCTGAAACAGGGGGTATTCATGCTTCAACTGTGGAAAATGATGAAGGCTTGGAAGCTGATGCTGATTCATCTTTTGAGTTATTCCGTAATAGTGAAGAGCTGGCTGATGAGTATAGCTATGATTATGATGATTATGTTGATGAAACGATGTGGGGTGATGAAGAATGGACTGAAGTTAAGCATGATAAATTAGAGGATCATGTAAATGTTGACTCTCACATTTTATGCACTCCTGTGAGTTCCTGTTTTACCTTTCTGTTATTGTATTATAAAATGTACAAAATATTTATTCTGCTTAGTTCTAAGAGAGAAAAGTATAAAAACAATGGCTTTTGCATTTTGTCATCTTCTTGCCTTTTCAGGTCATTGCAGATATTGACAATGATGGTGTTTCAGAAATGATTGTTGCTGTTTCTTATTTCTTTGATCACGAGTGAGTCCATCTGTAGCTTACACACCTTTTAAATTTCACCAATACTTTTATTTGGTTTTCATGCAAGGATAATGATGTCATTGGAATATCATGGTAAAGTACGATGCTACTGTACAGCTTTTTTGTTTCCATTAAATACATGCATCCTAGTTAACAATTTTTTCTCTCGTTATGATTATCAGTCCTTTGTCCCTTTATTTTTACAGCTATGATACCCAAATGAATATCATTGTAAAATAAATAATGGATGAAAAAAGATTCCTGCACACTTCAGTCTTGAGACTGTTAGATATATTAGATTATTATATATCTTAGATATATATCTTATCCTTATCTTTTATCTTCAGTTACTTTGTTATTATTCCTTATTTGTATTTTGGACTTAGCCCATATTTTTCTATTATAAATACAGTACCCTATGTGTATTTTCTAAACAAGGGAGATTAATCTCATACATAGTTTTCACTGTATTGAACACAGACAAATGAATTTAATATACATGACTTCAACTCAGTGTTATCAATATGGATAATTGAAAATATCGGAGACCTAAAATTCCTTTTTAAACAATATATCGGAAGCCATAATGAGTTATGGCATGGACAAAAATAAA
>Ga0099823_1002837_pt1 | contig 16005 bp, 7 predicted proteins | sample CowpearedBW_FD_76831 | JGI IMG/M metagenome (GOLD analysis project Ga0099823, IMG submission 76831) | Root nodule microbial communities of legume samples collected from California, USA - Cow pea red BW | ecosystem: Host-associated > Plants > Roots > Nodule | place: USA: California | collected...
ATATATATATATATATATATATATATATATATATATATATATTACGTTTAGAGGAATTACAGTGCTTCTAAACTAGAAGAAAGTTGTTTCCAGGTCTACACTGCCTAATCACCCAATTTATTACTTACCCGACAACTTTGTTAATTTATCAGACATAACGTTTATGATGGTTAAGGAAGTGATGCTCAAAATCTGAAGACACTTAATCTAATGCAGGAAAAGAACAATGGTAAGCAGTAGCTTTACCTTGACCCTTTTTATCATCTGGGAGTCAACATCAATACGGTGTTCGTCAACAATATAATCGACCATATTGACCGACATTTGTTCATGAGACCTACAACATAAAAAATGACACGAATTAAATGAATTATGGTCATAAAATGATTTTAAAAAAAAAAAATCAGATAAAACATAATATCTCAACTAAGGAATTTACTGACAAAAGTATAACTTTTCTAAACATTACAAGGCCAAAATACAGAGAAAAATGAAATAAATTAGATCATTAAATGCAAAATTGTATAAAAATGGTAAAAATAAGATTACCAATCAGAACCATTGATAACTAGGGGAAGAAACTCCCGTTCAAACAAGTGACTGAAAGGACCATGACCCACATCATGCAGAAGTCCTACAGAAAATAAGGCATCCGCAGTAAAAATTATTAAGAAATTATATTGGATTAAAATCAATGGCAGTTCCATGAAACATGACATACCTGCAAGCTTCACTGTTTGAATATCAAATCTATCAATATCAAGCTCCACGCCCTGCATGATCATAAACACAGATTAACATCCTGTCAGAAAGACCTTACCTTTAAAATTATAAAATACTTAAATAAAATTTTATACCTGATAAGTATGAAGCTTTTCCACACATTGACCAGCTAGCCAATACACGCCAAGAGAATGCTCAAATCTGGAATGCACAGCCCCTGGATAAACCATGTTCGTAAAACCTGAAACATAAAAACAAATTGATTTATTGGAGAGATTAAACATACTGAATATTCAAAAGGGGATATCAAGCCATGTGAGCACCAATGGCATGACAGCGTTTGAAGCAGCATTTTAAAAATTACATTTCACAACTACTGTCTTCCTACTACAGGTTACATGAAAATGACAGGAACTACCTTGTAACCAAAGAAATAAACTCATTATCTTCTGAGAGACCAAATGAATATTTCACAGAATCCTCGATATATTCTATTACATTACAAGGGCAAATTTTTTATCTATAGAAATAGATTTATTACAGCCAGTGGTCAGCAGGGAATCAAATAATGGACATCCTTGTGTTAGTTATGTCATAACATAAAATGCATAATAAAATATTCAAGTTTCCGTTAAAATTCAATTTGTGTTTCATCTCATGTATGCAACATATACCTTCGTGGGACTTTCAACATACTATAAACTGGCATATAATAATTTCAAAATACCCACACACATACTAACAGATTCACATGCAATTGTGTATAATAATCTTATTTAAAAGCAAAAGCAGTTTACCTATACCAAATTGTCAAGCTATACTCTTGAACATAGTGTCATTTCAATATCAGAACTAAGCTATACAGCAAGTATAAATGAACTTCCAAAACTCCAAAACCTGTTTTACTATATACATGCATGGTACTCTTTTCCTGCAAGTAAAACTCATTAAAAGTACTCAAAACATTTCATGACACACATGAGAAATGAGTATTGATGACCAATAAATGCATCTTCTTGCGGTATTATTTTAAATTGAACTTAAGACAAAGATCTTGGCATACTTCACAAAGTACATTTGACAGCCCAAAGCAGTAAAACCAACTTTCCCACGAAATTCCCCAGCTAGCGGACATTAAAAATCCTCTTGCCTATGGATACCTAGAATTTAAAACAAAATAGCATAGCAGTCCAACTAAGTATTTGATAGTTTTTCAAGAACTAACACAACAAAACAAACAAATTAAAATTATCACTAAACAAACGGATGCCGGGAACGTTCAAAAATATACTCCACTCATGGTTCTTAAAAATGGTACAACACTGCAAATTTGGCCACAATTTCAAGGTCTTTTTTGACTCACCAGGACCACAACCGTGGCTGCATTAGCCATATTTGCCTGCAATGTCCTCAAATGTAAAGCATCACAACGACACCATGACCACAACAACCCTTGAAAATCTTGGTCCCACTCTAACCTAATTTCCTACATAAATCCCAAGCAGTAAGGTCTTTCATGCCACGTATCCCCCCACCATTGACACAACAATTCAAGAATCTAAAAGCAAAAATATTATTTGTGAGTTCAAAAGGAAAATAAAATGCATTAAAGACCCTGCCAAGAATAAGTATGTAAGTGCATTTAATTTCAATTTCAAGCAGCTACTAATTTCTAAACAACTCTCTTATAATTGGATTCAAGAAACGACGATTAACTCACCTAATTGCTTCAACTCGCGAAGCCTGCAACATAAACAAACAAAGCAAAACCAAAAAATTAATAAACAGAACATAACAAGGATGTGGAAATGAACCGTCTCACAGAACAACAAAAAACGTTTCAAACTCGCCTCTGAAACTGCTCAGTATCTATGAACTTCAAACTAAGCTGCAAAACCGAACAAAACGCAAAAAACAAATCAGATTAATTAAAAAATAATAACAGTATGCTTCAGTTTCTTCGTAGCTACAGGAAAATAAGATTCAAGAAACGAAAAGAATCGATTCAACTGTCGTTGGAAATTACAGGATCGATATAAATGTTGCCATGGACGTTGTCGTGAACGTGCTTGCAGAACCTGGGATCTTGGCCTGAAACGACGGCGTAGGAAGGTGGTGGCAACGAACCGTCGATGTGGCTATATGCCCCCATATCTTCCCTCCTTTCTTCTTCCGTTATCAACTCCACACTATCAATTCACCTTCTCTCTGTCTTTAGAATCTCAACTTTCAAATTTAAATTAATGACTACCACTATTTATACTGTAAAACTAATTAATATATTTAAAATAAAAACAATTGTTAAATAATTATATTATTACCAAAACATCATTTTTTTTCATAAAATAAATATTTGTTTTTATCAAACTAAACCTTCTTAATGCATTTTTATTTGTGTATCCCTAATTTGTTGGATACTTTACTTACAAATTACATTTCCAATAAAATAAATTTTTTATTGTGCCAGATGAGATGTAACCTTCTGGAATTTTTTTTCTGACAACTTATTTAAAATTGGAATAATGGTTCGCACGTGTCATAAAAAAGCTTGGTTGTTACACTCTGTAAACAAAAAACGCATGTTCGTTACACAATTTGTTATTAAAAATTAACACAGTGCTTGAAAATGAAGAATATGCACGTGCTTGTTGAGACTAGTATTTTACTATTTAACAAAAAGAAAAAGAAAAAGAAAGACTAGTGAAAGAGTAAATTGAACGATATCTGCTTCAACAAAGAAAGACTCGTTTGTTTGCTCATATAGATAGAATTAAAAGTGTGACCTTAACTTTCATTAGGTTTAATTCAAAATCTTAATGTTCCATTAATAGTTTATATTTGTTTGGATTTTATGAATAAATTTGCTCATATATTTTATTATATTTTTTAAATTTTATATATTTCATTATTCATAACAAGTCTGCTGGTTTGTTGACCAGATATGTAGAAAATTAAAAGATGTAAATGATGTTTTTTAGAATTTGTAAGAAAACAATATTATTTTTTACGTTTTTTTTTTTTATGATATATCAACCTTTATATGTTTTCCTTTGCGTATTAACAAGAAGTCTCTTAGTTTTTAATATTTTTAAAGTTGATTTTATTGTATAGATAGTGTTGAATTGGGCTTTGGAGTAATACAACGAAACAAAATTCGTTAAAACAATAATAAAATAAATGGTTAAATGTGTTTTTAGTTTTTTAATTTGGATGTAAAATTAATTTTTTTTTTTAAAAAGGTTTTGATATATTTTTATCTCAAATTTTAAAATTGAATTAATGTAGTCATTTTAATCGAACAATGTTATATTTTGTTAGTTGTTAAATAGTATTTCAGACTACCATTTGAGTCGAACCGTGTCAAATGATGTAAACATATCAAACGTCAACCTAAAACATTATATAATATGTTAAAATAATTTCATGCACTTGCGTTAAAAATATTATATTTATTCATTTTTAATGTTTAGGAACCAAAATATATCTAAATTTAAAACATGACAAACTCTAAATTTATCATCAAATTTAAAAACTAAAAACATATTTAACCTTAAAATAAATATGAAATAATATTTCGTATATTTACAATTAAGAATTTAGAAGTATTGTTATTATACTTTGATATGTATCTAATAAGTAGAGACTTTTCTTATAAGTGGTTGCAAAATATTTTGAGTTAGTCATAGTATGTTTATATAATTAGACACTCTAACAAAAAAATTATAAAACACGCTTAAAAGAAGTTAAAAAAACAAAAATTTATAAATTCTATCTTGGAATACATCTTTCTTCTCCAATTACTAGTAGTAATTTACATTTAACTAAACCAAACAATTTGGTCATGAAGTAGCTCTATAAAAATATTTGGAAGATTGTCATTGGTGTTGATTGTCTTTACTTCAATTCTCTCGTGAGTGTAATATGAAGAAAATTACATCTAACATCAATATGTCTTGTTTTACCCATGTTCTTTAGTCAAATATATTGCACTTAAACTATCACAAATATGTATACTTCCTTTAGTAAATCTCACCCTTCAACCATATATTTTCTGTAGTCATTTTCACCAATGTCAAGAGTCGTTGTGGGACTAAAAGCTAGTGGAATATGTCTTGTGCAATCAATCGAAGGTCAAGCCTTAATCACTCAATCAATTAATGATCAAGCCTTATATTGCTTGATCGACCGAAGGCCAAGCCTTATAAGGAGAACAAAAAACAAAATGCCCCACACTTTATATTTTACATATATGGTGTAAGTGAAGGACACCATAAGACAAACTTGTAACTCGCTTGAAGCAGGTTATTAACCCATGTTAGAACGTCGATCAAGGAAGAAAGAAAATCATAGAACAATTATCGATTAAAATAAAAAAAAAAGTAAATCGAGAAGACAAAAGCAATATCTACTTTGAAAAACTTAATGGATATCAACTACTCAAGCCACATGGACTCCAAAACTACTAAGGGTAGTTTTAAGGTAATTATAGGTTTAACATGTAACTGATTCAAAATTTAAATTCAAATCTTGTAATTGTCTAGGAAGAGTTGGAAAATATATAAAAAAAAGTGTTTTTTATTTTATGAAAGTGACAAATTGTGGAACAATACATACATTATGAGAAATGTAACGAATAGAACAAATGGTCAATTCAATGTTGGTTGTTGCAATTTGGGTTATCGCTTTCATTGATTTGTATTACAAGTTCTTTTACTTTCCTTGGTAATTTACTTTTTTACAATTTACTTTAGTGTTCTTCTTATTTGATTACAATTTCTCTTATCATCACACCTACCACTTTGGGTTTGTACATTGTTTACCTCACACATCATCTACTATCACTGTGTTTCCACTTCCATCTTTAACAAAAAATGAAAAGAAACATAATACAAACTTGTTATGCACGAGATTCTTATTGAAATCTAAGTAAGAAAGATATCGAATTCGTTGAATGTTTAGGGGAAATTGGTTCGTAAAATTAGCAACCTTTACATCAATATATTTTTTTCCATCGACACTTACACATGAAAACACCCTAGTTAGATAAAAAAAAAAGTATTTGTTGACCTTGAAAAACAAAATCACATTGAGTTGATTTAGTTGTGAACAATAGTAGGAAATAGATCGAGACTAAATCATCAAAAAACACATGTATTTTGTCTTTGTGATAAAAAAGTCATTGTTAGTTGGAGAGAAGTTTTCCAACTAATCAAAGACCCGTAAATTATAAACGTGTAGTTTGTAATAAATTGTCTAACATTTAAATGCTCATAAAACAAAAAATAGTGACACTGATAAAAAAAATGACATCAACAAAAAAATAACTCTAAATTAATAAAAAGGCACAATGTTGACATTAGAAAAAAAACACTTATTAACAAAGGAAACACAGTCTAACATCAAATTTTGATTATGCTAATTCAAAAATAATTGCAACCAACTTTTGTAACATTCAATTTAACAGTGCAATACTACTAAATGAAATTTCACATAACTGATAATCCACCCACAAAGAGTTAGAAACAAACACATAATTATTATAATTATCCAAAATAAAAGCTAACCACATAACTACAACCACTTTCAAAAGATAAAAGTTAAACCTAGCTCTCACAATCATATATCTATGCAGTTGCATCAACATCTTTTCTCCTAAGATAAATCCACAATCATTTCCTCATCTGCTCACACTAGTAAAGATGATAATTACAAAAGAAAAACAACAAACACAATAGAGGGTAAGCTAGTTTATAAAAGAAATAAACATATAACAATTAAATTGATTTTATCATAAAGTAGGGTATTTCAAACATTCTTAGAAAAAATCAAACATACAATCACAAACTCTCTAGACTCAATTATCTAAATTTAAGCATTGATGCATGATTTTTGATAGTTTTTGCTATCATAAACTCTTTAAACTCAATTATCGAAATCTAAGCATTAGTGCATGATTCTTGATGGTTCTTAGTATCAGCCGAACAAAGAATTGATTTGTATAATTGGTGAATTGATTTGTATAATTGGTTTAATCTACTGTTTTCTAATTTTTTTCCATTTCAATAAAACTTTTTCCAATCATAATTAAGAACCAATTTTTCAACCCAATTCATCAAATTTGCACAGACCACAATAAATACCATCTCAAGCAAAACAACATGTTTATACCCAAATCAAATCCCATTTTGAACTCAAATTATATTTCCAGAATATCACATTCAATTTTCCACACCCAAAACAACTAAAATTTCAATTTACTCAATTTCACCTGCAAAAGAACATGTCAATCAATCACATTCAACCTGTTTGGGTATTATCCACATTTCAACACTTAATTCCTAACACTATTTCTTAGTTCCATGCAAACAATCACAATTTTATATACCAAACATTCAAAACGAATTTTAACATGCAATTAGTTAGGTTTCAGGTTCCCCCACCTTACAAAATACTCTTAATTAAGCTTTCCACCACTTTCCAAAACTTCCACCTACCACCCAACACTTATCTATACCCACAAAAGGATCAAATTAATGATATAGTGATATAGTTGGATTTATTAACACACTTAGAGTTCATGAGAGCGAAGAAAACCCACATGCATTTCAAAGAGAACCCATAAAAGGAAGAAAACATATTTAAGGTTCGAAAGAACTAGAATGAAAAAACTTACCTTATCTCAAGAAATAATTGGTAGAGAAGGAATAAAAATCAATAGTTTTCTAAAACTCCGAATAAAGAAAACTACAACCCAAGCAGAGAAGGAATAGGTTGACATTTATTAAAGATCCTTCTTAAGAAAAACTTGTATACTGTTTCATGTAAACTATCTCCTATTTTATGAACACGTCACATTTAAAACCTTTCACAATAATAAAAAAAATCAAGATTATTAAATAACTGAATGGTAAAATGTTTATCATTCTCAATTGAATGATAAAATATTTATCACTCACTTTAAAAAGAGACATGATTGGGAACGCCAACTTGATTGAAGATTAGAAGAGAAACATCTTTAATAAAAAAAAGTACAAAAATTAATTATTTTATTTTCTGTGGTGAAAAAGAATACTAAAATACAGAAGGAATAATAAACAAATGATAAATTTGACATATAAAAAAATTAATCATTTTAGTTCCTGTTGTGGAAATTAATTGAAGGGTGATCATTCAAATTATTCATAAACATAAAAATATTTTTAAAAACATATAATACAATAAATTGTAATGCATTAGTTTGACTATCAGTTGTTGAAAATATTTTTTTTACTGGTTTTTACAATAATTTGAAAATACTAATACTTATTATTTTAAATATACGAAGTTTTGCTCTATTTTTTTCCCAGTATTTGTATGATTTTAAATTTCAATGTCAAAGAGGAATTTAATCATAATAAATATAAAAAAATAGAAAGAGATATATGTAATATTTAGGAATAGAAGGAATTTTCTAATTCGTAAAAGTGTGTAATAAATAATTCTGTCCAATTCATACAAAAATAAAGATTTTAAATTTAAGTGAAACATTCCTTCAAAAAAGAAAACCTTTAACTGAACAGATTCACAAAATAGACACGGATAATTATTTTAAATAAAATCAAAAACAATAACACGTGTTTAATTCTAATTGCATGAAAACGAAGCACGGTGAAGTAAATCAAACATAACAACACAAGCAAAGTATCAAATAAGATATCATTAATAATAAAACTCACAAAAGTATTTTACTTTTATTATAAATAATTAGTGTGAATAATAATGAAGCTAAGAGAATTTTTACACACAATTATTATCACAGTAAATAATAAAAAAATAGAGAACGAAAGTTATAAGAGAAATTACAATCTTAATCTCTTGTATTTTTAGAAAACAGTGTGGTATATTTGATTTTTTTATCATGCAATTTTTATTTATTTATTCTTAATTTATAAATAAACTATGAAGAGGAAATGAGAAGAAGAGAGCAAAGTGGATAACATATATAAACGTGAGGCCAAGAACCTCAAACCCAACCACCTTAACCCCTTCCTTCTTCTTCCCCCCAACCATGGTGGTTTTAAAGTCCACTTCAACTCTCTCACCTTTCTCTTCCCACTTCTTCACCCTCTCCTCCCTCCGCCGTCACCACCACCACCACCATGCTCACCGCACCACCACCAAGCCCACTTCAAGAGTCAAACACTTCAGTGTCAAAGCTTACATGGAGAACTCCAATTCCTTGGGCAGTTTCGCCAACAGGGTCATCGGGGCACTCCCTGTGGTGGGTCTCATTGCCAGGATCTTCAGCGACGAGGGTGGCGTCGGCGACGACCTCGTGGACTTTGCTGAGTTCAGAAGGCGCGTTGGGAACAAGTGCTCACAGGCTGATTCCACTGCCTTCTACGAGTTCCAAGACCGACGAGGAAGGGTGAGTCACCAACCAATCCTTCTCCTCACACCCTTTGATCTAATTTGTGTGGTTCATTGCATGGTGCTGTCAAAATCATGTCTTTGTAATTGATCAGGATTGGGTCGTTCAAGACTTTCATTTTGATAAGTATATGCACTAACAATGTAATTTTGTTGTGTAAAAAATGTAGAAATATTCACTATCATGGAATCATAGATTGATTTGCGTTAAGACTTTTACATTGAGTAGAATAAACTATTTGGTATGTTATTTAAGCCTTGAGAGTCGACAACGGAAAGGGCTACCAATATTCAGTTTTTAGTGTTGTTATGCCCTAATAAGAATTGGAATTAGAAGTTAAACTATGTAACCTATGATGATGTTTAAGGCAATGCTTTATTACATAGACTAACTGGGTTTTATGGTTAAATTTAAAGAGCTAGATTTCCTGCTCAGAACTCAATCTTTTATGAGTTTACATTGTTGAAGACTGGTGAAATGTTTAGTTCAAATTGAATATTAATGAGGTTGATTAATCTTTTGTTTTTTCTTTTCTAACTTTGTTCTTAGCATTGTTTTGTGGTAACAATTGGTTTTGGTTTTGGTTTTGGTGAGCTAAAGGGGAATGGATGTGTAACTTGATAATGGTTTGTTGTGTACAGGCAGGGGATCCACTCTATGTTCTGTTATGCTGTTGGCTAGCAGCTGTTGGCGCAGGTCTTCTCAAAACTGAGGATATTCTAGAAGGGGTCTCTAGGCTTAGGATCTCAAATGACATTGAATTTGAGGAACAGAACTTCATGTCCTTGATGAGTGAGGCAAAAGAGGTTAGTCCCCATCTCACTTAGTTTTAACTTATACTAATTTTGGTGTATCCGTCTTAGAAGGTTATTTAGTTCTGATATTATGCTGCATTTGAAGAAGAACTCTACCAGTTTGCATTAATTGACTTAGTCGTTCCAAATTATGTTATCTAAAGTCTAAACTATGGACATGAAGTACTATTGTTTAAGTACTTTTTAAGGAAAGTGCTGATAACTGATAATATTAGTTATTCAATGTTTTCTGTAAGGCTTATTTCTCGTTGTTCTCTTGTTTGTGGAATCATTAACATGTGTTACATTGCCAAAGGTAACATTTTCTCTTGCCTAAATCTATATCAAGACAACAATATTGACACAGTAAAGATGCATACTTGTAACTAATAGGAATGGTCTAATATTAGTATGTTCTTAAAGTAACCTTTCAATGGGTGATGACAAATCCAGATAAAGTTTCATTCATCTTGTGTTGTGACAACTACTGTATAATATATCATCAACTGTATAGAAGAGGAAAAACAATTCTAAGATGTGTGAATGATATGCTTGCTTTTTATGCCTATAGGCTATATGCTTGGTGCTTTGATTATGCTGAAGCTAAGTTTTATGTATATGGTATTACCCTAACAACTCTATACAACTTCATCCAACAATGTAGAGAAGGGCAAAGCTAAAGGCTGACCCTCCTGCTATAGCAATGGAGGTTCGAGCTGGGAAGGCTCTTGATGCAATCTACGTGTGTTGCTTTGAAAGGGATGCTGTGGAGGAAGAAGATGAGAGACTGCTCACAGCAATGCTTGGTGCTGTTTTTCCAACAGTTCAGCGCGATGTGATCCAGCGACTTGTGAAAGACAAGGCAGAGAAAATAGCTGCTGGTGTTGATGATGGTTTTGTTTCAGAACTCAAACCTCTATCAAAAGAAGCCGTTGAAATACAAATGAAAGACCTTCAGTTCCTTCAACAAAATAGTGAGACTTAACAATGTGGTGAAGCCTGTGATTTCCACTGCATAATATGAAATTATATTTCAGAAACTACGCTGCTTTAGCCTCTTGGTTTACTCACAGAAAAAATGACAGACATCATAGATCACATTCTCTTATTTTTGAGATCCATGTTGAATGTTGGGGTCATGACTTTTTGAACACAGAAATTTCATGTAGTTACTGCCAGCAGAATAGATGGTGAAAGTAGTAGTAACTCATGTCTGCAAAAGGGTATTTTGGTTTCTAAACTCTTGAAGTGTTCTGATATAGTTCTTTCATTCAACTCCCCTCTTGAAGTATGGAAGATGTTTATTTCATATGATGCAAGGACATGTAACTAATTTCCTCACTTTGCAAGTGATACCAATTTGAGAAACAGAGAAGCATACGTGATAACTAAGAGCATACCTTGATTTGTATGGACATCATAAGAAAACAGAGCTTTAAAGACAATGGTCCTTGTGTGCCAGGGCAACAAAACAAACTTCAGTGTTGACGATACTGAATACTGATATTCATAAATGACTATTAAAAGGACTAGTTTTTATACACTAATCTATTTAAATCATGAAATAAAACTAACTTATGAGAATATAATACAATACAATATTTAATATACAATATAACTAATCTAGAAAAGGAAAATTATGTTTTAAAAAGTTTTATCGACAAATTGTTTACAAATTTTTTACAAAGTACACGTGATAATACCTTAATAAATGAAAAAAAAGTTTGATGTGATTTGGACAGGAAAGAAAAATGTTTGATGTGTGTTAAAAAAACAAATTTTGTTAAAAAAAATATTTGTCAAAATATTATAATCCTTTAAAAATATATATATAATTACCAACTACGCATTTAATCTTATACAATTAATTTATAAATTATAAATTAATTTTACAACAAACATATCAAATACTTAAATTTTATTGTCAACTTTACCAGTGAAAAAACGGGTCAGCCTGACTCGCCTGTGGCATGCCAAAAAACGGGTCGGGTCAAGCTGGTCCGTCACCAATAAATGAGCTGGATATTACAACTCATCCCGTTTTAGGACGGGCTGGTTCGTCTATTTTTTTTAATTATTTTTTAACTTTTTTAAAATTTATGTTTAGAAATCTATTTTATATATATAAATTAATTTATATAATATAAAAATATTATTTTTTAATTGTTTTTAATTTTAAATATAAAAAATTTTTAAAAAAATTACAAAAAAAAAACGGATTGACGGACCAAGGCGGACTGACCCGTTTTGATCCGTTAAACTGGTAGACTAGGCGAGCCGAATTACAACGGATTAGAAATTCCAACTCGATCTGCACTTTTCTTGATGGACCGGCGAGCCCAACGTACCTGATCCGCTTTAACATCCCGTTTACCATTATACCTTATATCACACACAATTATAGAAGATTACATATAATTAGTAATAACAAAACAGCCCCAATTAAAAAAAAAAAAAAAAGTTAGAGATAATAACGTATTAAATTGATTTAATATTTCCACGACTTTTACAGTTCTTAAAAAAAAAAATGATATGATTGGTTATTTATTAGTAATAAGTAATACCGTAACATAATTTATGAATGCAAAATATTGGAAATACAACCCGCGGCTATTCGTTTCACTTGCCAACGTTTAGGTTCTCATGGCAGCATGCACATCAATTCATCAATTCCAATGCGAAAATAAAGCCTTCTCAAAAGATTTTATATGTTTTGGATATTGTGAATCATGGCTGATAGGATTAGTGGTTTTCCAGACTCAATCCTTTGTGACATTTTATCTTCTCTTCCGACGAAGGTTGAACTTTTATCCACAAATTGGTTAATGTCTCTGAGATTTGTTTGTTATTACTTTCCATTCTTAAAAAAAAAGGATTTCTGATGTTTTGATATTATGTTGTATCTCTTGCAGATATGTCAACAAGACCTGGTTTCTGGCTTTCAGAATTTAGTTCAACTTAAAATGAATTTGCATTATATTAAGAATTGGCTTGAGCTATTGGAATCGCTGAAGCATTGTCCCAAGCTTCAAACTCTGGTTATTTGCAATATGGATACTATTCAGTGATAACGTTTCAATATTTCGATATAGGTATATATTATCATTATCAAAATAAATAAAAAAATGTTACTCACCATACAAGTGATAAAACAAATTGGTATCACATTACAAGTTATACCAATTTGAGATAACTTGTAATGTGTATAAAATCTTTTAAAACTTTATATATTATTGAAAAACTATATTACTTTAAATTGTTATATTTTACATATTATAAATATCTATTGTGTTAATACTGCCAAACAGAAAATATGCTTATATCAGTTACATTGAATCTTCAGTAAAAAAGTTTAATCATACTTTTAGATATTTAATTTTAAATAAATATGGTCCAATTTTTTTTTTTTTTTACCTAAAATATTTAAACTTTCCCCTCTTTTACTCAAACTCAAAGTTTTCTCAAATAAATTTATAAAAACATTTTATATCATAGTCTATATTTTCCTATCATCATGGACACAAAAACAACACATTGCATGCAACAATATCCGAAGTGAACACGTACTCAATAAAACTGAATACATAAAACTCTAAATTTACGATTTTATTACTTTTTTTCCAAAATTTCATACTCCTTTTGCATCACCACATAATTTATTACATCACTCTAATTATATCAAATATTACAAAACCATCTAATTACAGTTCTAAATTGTTTCAACCATGCATATAGGTACTAAATAATTGTTTTCATAAATACTATTAAAAGTACTCAATTTTATACACTCGTGTAAAAAAAATTCTTATTTGAATCATTACATGAAATATAATTTAATTATTAAAGTAAAATACAATAGTTAATATACAAAATAGCTATTCTTTTAAAAATTAAAGACAATTTGGAATCACAAACTTAATTTTATATAATTTCGAAGTAGTATTACGGATTAATTTTACCAAAAAAATACAAAATAACAACACAAGTCAATTTTAATACAATTATACCTTACATTTCATACACCGAGAATTATAAGATTATATATAATTAATAACAACAAAATAACCCCAATAATGGGAGATAGTAACATATTAAATGATTTAATTTTTGCACTACTTTTACAGTTTTAAAAAATATTTCATTGTTTTGTTTCTCAACGCCTAAAATATAACTCACTTTTTTTTTAATTTAATAAACTAATTTTAGAAAAAGAAAACAAAATAAAAGTATTGAGACTAATTATTACTAATAAGTAATAACATTAGGAAAAAGACAAAATAAAAGTATTGAGACTAATTATTACTAATAAGTAATACCATTACATAACTTGGAAAATACAATTCTAACTTGTTTTTTTATTGAGCATAATATTTCTATGAAATATTGATAAGAAAAGTTATTTTTTAATAAAATTTTATTAATAAAAACTTAATTGTTTAATCAATGAAACATCAGTGTCATTCTCAATTATGTTTGTAGGATAATTCATAACACCAGAAAAAGATCATGTACCACGAGTATAATTCAATTTCATACCTTCTAAACAAAATATTCTATTCAAGAACACATTCTCGAAAACACCACTTAAGTGAAGCCTACCACTAGGCTTTACAAAATACAGAAACTTAAACCTCTTCATAGTTTGATCAATCAACTCCATATACCTACCATTTAGGACCTTCTTCTTCCCAAATATGTAAAAAAACGTATCTAGTTTGACAAATAACTGTTTTGAGCAAAAAATTCATAATTACATTCATAGCAAATAAATACATACAATAAGAAATAGTTCATAAAAAACAATTTGAAAAACTAACCTTTGTTCGACATAACTTCACCTTCAATGAAGAAAAAAATCGAGACCATACCAAATTCTCCTTAGCAACAACAACACTTGCTAAGCCGGGTTATTGGATTTCATCCAAACCCATATTAAAAATCCTTATTAAAAAATAACGATCTCCACAAAACATAGTACATATATAATGCACGTCATCCAGATTATAGAATTCTTCAAAATCAAACGATATACGAAACAATATGTTCCTAATCAACCCTTTTTCAAAATCTATATAAAAAACATTTCCCATTTGATCAATAAAGTAGTTTGTTCCAATTGACAATTTAGATCCCCATTCAACCATAAAACCTTCTTCAAAAGAAATATATTCCTAAACACATTTAAAAAAAATCACTAGAATATATTACATGCAATAAAAAAAAAAATTCTTACACAAAACAAAAATATCTCTGAAATATAAAAATACTTTAACAGTAACTGAAATTTATATCAGGGAAAAGATCGATTTACAGGAAAAAAAAATAAATGAATAACAAGACCATTAAGTAAAATGAAGAATATTTTAACTTACCTCACCGAGATATAATATGAAAATCAAATTCTGAAAAAAATTCTTGAAACTATATCTCCTAGCTCCTAAAGAAGAAGACATCTCTATTTTCCAGAAAAGGATCACCTTTTGTGTAATGAAGCCAGAAACAAACAACTCTCTACTCTCTTCAAAACCCACTAAATTTACTTATAAATTAACTTTTACACAACCCAATAAATTTATTCTGATGAGAGAAAAGACATTTTACGGCTGTTAAAAGATATTTGTGTTAGAATTAATTGACGAATTAATTCTATTAGTGACTCATTTGAAATATTATGATGGGTCCAATTGTGATTTAATAAATATAGAGACTTATTGGTTATTATTATGGAAAGTGATAATAAAATAAAGATAAAGATAAAATAAAAACCAACTTGATGGACGTTGGTTTATAAAAAGAATTGGGGTTCTGTCTCTGACCATAAGGTTCTTTTCACTGTAACCTATTAAGAACGTGTGAGAAGAGAAAGAAAGGCAAAGAGATAGATTGAGAAACGGTGGTTGAAGAGCACACAAGATTATAAATTTGAAGAACGCATATTCACAGGATCTCTCATGGATCAAGGTTAGTGCTCTATTATGTGTGAGAATTATAAATCTTAAAGATCCTTAATTAAGTTTTACATGTGGTATCAGAGCATGGTTGTAGGATTTATGATTCTCCTCTTATGATGTTCGTTTC
>Ga0099823_1002845_pt1 | contig 15987 bp, 8 predicted proteins | sample CowpearedBW_FD_76831 | JGI IMG/M metagenome (GOLD analysis project Ga0099823, IMG submission 76831) | Root nodule microbial communities of legume samples collected from California, USA - Cow pea red BW | ecosystem: Host-associated > Plants > Roots > Nodule | place: USA: California | collected...
ACTTTTTTTATTAATACTATTTAAATTAACAAATATGAACAGTGTAGGACACATGTTAGTTTGTGAATTTTTTGTTTTTTTATTTTTTCTTAATTTAAAAAAAAATAGTTAATATTTTAAGTGAGCATCATGTCATGTGACAATAATAATGTTATATATCAGTGTCACGTGTCAATTTAGAATGTATATGCTTGATCTATTATAACATGTACAAGTAAATGATAATCATGTCGATCTTAATTGTGTTATGAGTAATAAAGTTAAAAAACTCCATGGTATGAACATATATGCTTTTGAATATAAGCCTTGGTGATTTTACCTAAGACATAAATTAAAATATATGTGAATTCTATATTCTTCCTTTTCATGATGAAATATTTTTAAGACAAAATTTGTTATGATAATGTGAAAGTGAAATCTATGGATTAGACCCATCAACTTCCTTTTTCGTTCTCCTCCTTCTTTTATTGTTGAAACTAAATTTGACAGACTTCGAAATTTGCATTAATTTTTAACTTGTGATGCCTTAGAAGTGTCAAAAAAAGAAACATTTTTAACTATTTTGAGCAAGTTATGTTTAAGCTTAAAATAATGATTTATATTTGATGGGATTTGGGTTAAAAGAGAGTTTTCGGTCAGTTAAGGAACTTCTTGCATTATGTTGTTTTTGGAACTGGGATTATATTTTTGTATTTAGTTCTTGAAATGAGGCAGAAATAAGAGCGAAATCAATGAGGTTTTAAAGCATGAAGTAGCAATTCACGTTTGTCGTTTGTTGTTTGTTGTTAGCATGATATTAAACTGTATTCCAGTTTCAGTTGGGGCGAGCCCAACAAGGTTGTTGTCGGATAAACGCACCACACTGTCACAAGTGCGCCAAATTCACGCCTACTTCATCAAAACAAAGCTCATCACTCACGCGCTTTCTGTCGCCAAACTTGTCAACGTTCTTTCTCAGAGCAGTGTCCCCTACGACGCCATTTCCGTTTTTGTTCATGCACTTTCTGGCTTCCATGGCATCAGGGGAGTCGAGTTTTTTGTTCCTCCCACACTCAAAGCTTGTGGGAAGTCGTGTGCATTTGAGGAAGGGAAACAGATAATGGGTTTCATTTTGAAAACTCATTTGTGGAACGACCCGTTTGTCACCAACTCCCTGGTTCGCATGTGTTTGGAGCTTGGCATGGTTGAACTTGCAAGGTCGGTGTTCGATAAAATGCCTACAAGGGACTTGATTTCTTGGAACTCGTTGCTTTCGGGTTACTTAAAAGCCGGTCAGATTGACATGGCACGTGAGGTGTTTGAGAGAATGCCTCAAAGGGACCTAGTTTCGTGTAATACCATGATTGATGGGTACGGGAAGCATGGGTTCTGCGAGCTTGCTGAGGAGGTTTTTATGGACATGGGTGTCAGGGATGTGGTGACTTGGACGAGCATGATTTCAGCGTTTGTTCTTAATCATCAACCAAAGAAAGGGTTATGTTTGTTCAGAGAAATGTTGAGTTTAGGAGTTAGACCGGATGCTCCTGCTGTTGTTAGTGTCCTTTCAGCCATTGCTGACCTTGGTTTTGTTGAGGAAGGAAAATGGATACACGATTACATAGTTTGTAATAAGATGCTTCACAGTTATAGTTTTATTGGATCGGCTCTCATAAACATGTATGCTAAATGTGGTCAAATAGAAAATGCCTACGATGTATTTAGAAGCATTTGTCACCGGCGAAACGTTGGCGATTGGAATTCTATGATCTCTGGTTTAGCCTTACATGGACTTGCCCGTGAAGCCATTGAACTTTTTCAGGAGATGGAAAGGGAAAAACTTAAGCCTGATGATATAACTTTCTTGGGGCTTTTAAATGCTTGCAATCATGGAGGTCTTAAGGACGAGGGTCAGTTGTATTTTGAAACCATGCAAATGAAATACAAGATAGTCCCTAAAATTCAGCATTACGGATGCATTGTTGACCTACTTGGTAGATCAGGTTGCCTAGAACAGGCACTTGAGGTTATACATGATATGCCTTTTGAGCCTGATGTCTTAATTTGGAAGGCCATTCTTAGTGCCAGCATGAAGCACAATGATGTTGTGTTGGGGCACACTGCTGCATTGAGAGCCATAGAGTTGGCTCCACAAGATTCAAGTTGCTATGTTCTTCTCTCAAATATCTTTGCCAAAATGGGAAGGTGGAATGAGGTGAATGAAGTTAGATTGATGATGAGAAAAAGGGGAGTAAGAAAAATTCCTGGATGTAGCTCAATTCTGGTGGATGGTAAAGTGCATCAGTTCCTTGTGGGGAAGGCCTTGAATGAGGGATATAACCAAAGTGTTTTGCTGAAGTTAGAGGAGGTTGTGTATAAGCTGAAATCAGAGGGATATGAACCTGATCTTGATGAGGTTTTTCTGGACATTGAAGAGTGTGAAAAAGAGAGCCAACTAATTCTTCACAGTGAAAAATTGGCTCTTGCTTTTGCACTGTCAAGTGTGCCAGAGGGTGTTCCCATTCATATAGTGAAGAATTTAAGAATTTGTTGTGATTGTCACACGTTCATGCAACTGGTTTCGAAAATCTACAAACGTCAAATTATAGTCAGAGATCAAAACCGTTTTCATCATTTTAGTAAAGGTAGTTGTTCCTGCAGAAATTATTGGTAATTTTGTTATATATAGGTACCATAATGTATATATAGTTTGGACAATTTCTCAACCGAAACATCAAATATTGTTCAGTTGCCACATCTAACAGGATGATTATGTAATGTTGTAGAATTGTCAACCACACAATGATGCCAGTACAGAATTCATCATTTTCATTATTTTTATCAACATACTGATCTAATTAGGAAAAAGAAAATGACATAAAGATATAATAGGCATATTCTTTTTATTAAACATTTTTTACTTTATTTAAATTTAATCTCAAGTAAAACTATTCATATACACATCATGATTATTTATTTTGTTCCATAATTAATAAGCAGTTTAATTTGATTTTTTTTTAATTATTCCAATTATTCTTTTCTATCCAAACTGACTTAAAAGGATTATGCTAATTAATGGTGAAATATTTTAACTCCAGTTAAAAGATTGTTGCTATTTGTGTACAGCAATTTTCTTATTAAAAAAATTAATTAATCAAATTAATTTAGACAGAGGGTACAAAATTATATTACTTATTAAAAAAATCAAATAATCAAATTGCATCAACTTATTATTAAAAGATAAATTTGAATAATTTGTTAACAGTGGAATAGTAGTTAATGTAATAAAGAAATAATGATACTAGATACTTAAACTTAAGAAATAGAATATTTGAAGGAATTACAAAAGAAATAAAAAATAAAAAGAGATCGAAATAACGTTATTAAAAACATTATAAAAATTTATTATCTGAATATATCAGTCAAATTATTGGTGGTTGGTTGGTGAATTTAATCTTCCTGCACAAATTACCAGTGAACATAATACATACTTAGCATCATTGCTTCTGCAATGTCACAAATTAGATTATTTTTTTCGCTGGTTTTTGTTTATTATTGAAAATAAGACGTGAGATAATATATTTAAAATCAGACTGGGTACAAGTAAAAATGGTTATACATCGTTAAATACAAATCAATGGTTAATAAATAACTTCAAACTAATTTTATATTATTGAAAACATAGGGACCAGAGACATGAAAACAGGTGAATTGTTGAAAGAATAGAAAAGATAATAATTAAAAGAGTAAAATAATGTTATAATTTATAAGTTCTCCTTAATATAGATTTTTCATGGACATTTTAAAATATAAAAAAATTAAACATTTTCAAAAGTTAAAATTTATTTATACATGGGTTAATGTAAAAGTTTTCTTGAATAAACTTTTTTTCTAAGAGCTCATTTTCAATCTATAAATAAATTGATTTTAATTTATAACAAATATATAAAGAAAGTTATTTAAACCTACTTCTAAAATTTGTGGCTAACTTTTTTCTATTAAATTTTTTTAAATATTTCTTATTTTATCAACTTGTCTAGGGTGTTTATTGGATGGTTGAGTACGGTCGTATAAGATCGGGACGAATCCATTATCCAACACATTCAAATAATATTGGGTTGTATATTCAAATTTGGTTTTTTATACTTCTTTTTAGGTTAAACTCAAGTCAATCAAATTTATACTTAATCAATTCAGTTAATTTTGAATTTCTTCTAAAATTATGTATTTTCAAAATATTAATCTAATTGAAAAATAATACAAACTTTAAAATAAATTATATAAACAATTAAAGTAAATAATAAGTAAAATTATAACAAGTTTATACCAAACTAATTTAAGAGATAAAAAAAAACATACTTAATGTGCTTATAACACATTTATAAATGAGTATAATATCATTTACGCTAAACGTATCCTCTGACTTATATAAAAGTTAATTTGAATTGGATTGAATTTAATTTAGGGGTGGCGAAATTCGCAATTCGATCCGCTTTGACCCAGTTCGTTTATGGTTTTTGAGTTGGGCTAATTCATCAGTTTTTTTCTTTTTCTTTTTTTAACTTTTTTAACTTGTTTTCAATTTTTTCAATTTTGTTATTTTAAAAAAATTGTTTATATATACATATAAAATTAATATTAAAAACATATTTGATCAAATAAAATATTTTTAAACTTTTTATTAATTAGTAATGTTTTTAAATAGATAAATTTATTTACGTATTAAATTATTCAATTATAACTAATAGTTGAGACTTAATTTATAGGTATTAATGATTTATATTATAATATTATTATATATTTACACATTTTAAAATAAAAAATTAATCTTTTTAATTATTTTTATTTTGTTTTTTTAAAAATGAACTAAGACAAACTGATCCGAATTTTGGCCCATTAAATTGGCAGATTGGACAGGATGGACCAAAACAGGCTGTCGGGTTGAAATTTTTAACCTAACCCATCCTTTTTATACAGACTGATGAGCTAACCCATTGGACCAAGTCATTTTGCCACCCTAATTTAATCTAATCATAAATAAAACTCAATGCAATGAAGTAAGTTGGATTGGGTTGGCCAATTACCCAATCAATAAATGTAGACTCCAGATTTTTTATTGGTTTTTTGTGTTGTCTTTTGTTGAGCATTAAAAATACACTATATTGATATTTTAAATATGTTTTTAATATATTTTAAAATGTCAAGATTAGTGGTAATCAGTGTATTACGAAGGCACAGTAAAAGAACAATACAAACAAAATCCAACAGAGAATCCAAATTCATAAATGTAGCCACAAAAAACAATTGAAATAACATTATCCCGTTCTTTTTCTTCTATTTTTTACTCTTTAATTTTATTATTTTTTTAAAATTATAACTATTTTCAATTGAATAAATCATATTATTATTAAATAATCAATTTAATAAATTTATTTATTTAGTTTTAAATATTAAATTAGAACTATTTACTGAAGATATAAAGATTTAGAAAATGTCATTTTATTATTGATAATAGTTTAAAAATAGTGAGAGACGGTTATTTTAATATTAAAATAATCAAATTTAGTATATTTATTTTATTTAGTTTTAAATATTAAATTAGAACTATTTATTGAATATATGTAGATCTAGAAAATGTCATTTTATAATTGTTAATGGTTTAAAAATAAAGAGACTAAGTTATTTTAATATTAAAAGGGTTAAGTATAAATAGTATTGTCATAAAAGAGTTTCATTATTTTAAAACATATTATCTTTCTACAAATTACTTTTCTAGAGTTTTATGACTTCTTTACAAGAGTTGTTTCTCTTTGCTAATCTGATTAAAGAGTCAAGACCTTAGCATTGATCCTCGCGATGAACTTTTCAATTTGGACCGATCAATTTTTTCGTTGAGGGTAAGTCATTTTTTTGCCCTTTTCTTGTCTTCTTCGATTAACCTTGATTACATGTGAGGTTTTCCTGCTTGCATTCGACCTTGTGAGGCTTTTCTTGAATCTCTACTTACTAATGTCTTTATACTTAGAAAGGGGTACCTTGCGAGATGGGAGGAGTTTCACCGATTAGGATCTTATGAGTTGCTTAGTCAGGTCAAGGAAGCTAGTCTTGAATATGTGTTGTGTGAGTTTTATCAATTTGATATTTTTCATGTTGTTACTCTAATGCATTTGGGATCAAAATTGATTGTTTCTAATGAATCTAGTGTAGTGTGTTTGTTTGATGTAATGTAGTATGTTTTGGATTATTGATTCATACTTGAGTGATTTTGTTTGATTTTGTGTTATTTGGGAGAATTTAAATCTAAGAAATTGAGCAAATTGGTACAATCTCCCATGTCTTAAAATTGTTTTTAACCAATGTACTGAGAGAGGAGTACCAATTTGAGCAACTGAACAGGTCTAAGTTCCTTCAAAATCACAAAATGGATTTGCTGATATCTGATATAGTGTTGAGCAGTGGCAGACTAACATTGAGCGCCAGCCTCGTTGTGCAGGTTTAGGATCATTTTAGCTCTAGGACGTTGAGCGGCAAGATGTACCGTTGAGTGCCAGTCTCGTTGTGCAGGTTTAGGATCATTTTAGCTCTAGGATGTTAAGTGGCAGGTTGAACTATTGAGTGCCATCTTTTGCGAATGCTTTGTTGTTGAGCACCTTAATGGTATCGCTGAGCACCAACTTTTGTGAAGACTTTGGCGTTGAGTGCTCAAATAATGTCATTGAGCACCAGTTTCACTGTTAGTTCTGTATTCTTTTTAACTTCATTGATTAGTATATTTGTGTTTATGGCTTTAATAGTCAATATAATTGATGTGTAAATGTTGTTTATGGAATGGTTGATAAATTTATGGATAAATATGCATGTGAATATTGATGTATGAAATGATGATGATGATGAAAGAACTAATCATTTTAGAAATATTTGAATTTAATCATTTTAAACTATTTTTGTTAAGTTTATTTAATATTTTAAACGTTGTCATGAGAATATTTGAGTTGTTTACTTCGCTTGACACATCTTCGTTTCAATAATAGCTAAGAAACTGGATTGAAACACGTTCGAAACATTAAATAAATTTAACAAAATTTTATTAAAAAATTTAAATTGAAACATTCATAAAATTAAAAGAGTAAATTGAATCAAAATTTTAAAAAATAACTAATTTCAATTTTTAAGGAAAAGTTAAGAACCAAATTATTATTATTATTTTTTTAATAAACTTTAAAGAAAAAAAGCTGCAATTTTATATAGACCAGATGCGAAAACCTGACCCAAGATGGAGAAGGTAATTAAGAGAAACAAATATTGAAAAAGAAAAAAAAGGATTATAGTTTGTGAGAGTGACGTCATGGTCAGACATAGCTTTTGAACTCTTTATATGAGTGAGTTTTGGTTGAAGAAGACATGACACTGTAAAGAAATAGAAGAAACAGACATCTTTTGCAGATTCATAAGATCGACACCTCATTCTCTGCAGGTGAGACTCTTCTTTCCTTTTTTTTTATCTTTCTTATTCCCCTCTTGTTTCAAACCTTGTTCCACCGTCTGTCAAATCAATTTTGTGTTAAATTTTCGTTTTTCAGTTCAAATTATAAATATGGAATGGAAGAACACCCCTCTCAGTTCATCTGCTTCCATTTCCAGTTCTCGGATTTAATCTGTGTTAATTAATTAGTTAATTAATTAAAGATAATATTCTGAAACAAGTCTAATTGGTTGCCACGTGGCAGTCTCGTGGCCGCGTAAATGTTACTCCTTCACGTGTTTATGTTGTGAAGAGAGGAACCGTTTGGGTTTAGGAGTTTGGACTCGTGTCTTTTAAGAACATGAAGTTGTCCAAGTGAGTTAACGTTTTCTGAATTTCTGGGAAACGTTATTTTAGATTTATTTATTTATTTATTTCTTATTTAGTAGAATAAGAGAAATAGTAATAAAACGGTGAGGAATATTAGAATTGGAATATGAAAATATTTCTTAGGGTGTGTTTGGAGAGTGTAGATAACGTGTTTTTTCCACGTAATTCTTTTTTGACGTATATGAGAGGGACCATCACTCTGCAATGCATTACCCACTGCTCTGCTTCTGCTGCACATGACATATGTCATTATATCTGAATCAAGGAATCCCAATGTTTATATTCTTAACAAAAAATTGATGCAAGAGTTGTTCGTTTATACATGTTAATTCTTAAAAATATTAAAAATCACAACTTTTTTGGTAATTTTTAATAAATTTTAACCAAGAAATAAACTGTATTGATGAAAAGATTTGAGTTATAGAATACTGCATGCATTCTTATCACACCTCTAATAATAATAACTACCCTTCTCTCTGTTTCCGACTGGATTATATTTTAGTAATCAGAGGTAAGAGCAATTTGGTTGCTTGAAAAGTTGATAAGATCAGATTTTATATACTTTTAATCAATTAGAAATTATTTGCATTCTGTCTTTTAAACCGGTTATTATGAAATAAACTTGGTAGTAATGATTAATTATTTTCAGAGAAGTTTTGTTTGTGGATGGTAAGTTTCATGAAGAAGAGTCTGCTCTGGTTCTGTTTTCTATTCTTTTACTGTTCTTGGAGAATGTTATTGATTAACTGATTGACTGTGTTATTGGAAGCAAAGAAGAGGCACAACTCTGCTTCTTGTTTCTTCCCATTTTAAAATTGTTACGAAAGTAGTGGATAATAAGTTTGATGTTGCAGAGCAATGGTGATTCCAATAGCAGTGGCACTGGTGGTGATTCTCAGTGGGTTGGTTTATCAGGCCATAAAACCCCCAGCTCCTAAAACCTGTGGATCCATTGGTGGTCCTCAAGTTACTTCACCCAGAGTGAAGCTCAGTGATGGGAGGCATTTGGCCTACAGAGAATTTGGTGTTCCTAAGGGAGAAGCTAGGTACAAGATCATTGTCATTCATGGATATAACAGTTTCAAAGACACAACTTTACCATTTTCTCAAGTATGTTTCAGCTACTTACTTCCTCTTCTTTTATACTGTCACACTCCTGGAGTGGTAGGTGTATAAATATAGATTAATAAATGTTAAACTAGTTGGGTTTGGTTGTGTGCAGGAACTTATTGAAGAGCTTGGGATATATTTCCTCCACTTCGACAGGGCTGGTTATGGTGAAAGTGACCCATATTCATCACGTTCTGTGAAGAGTGAAGCTTATGATATTCAAGAACTGGCTGATAAATTGGAGATTGGTGATAAATTCTACATAATTGGAATGTCAATGGGAGGTTACTCTGTTTGGAGCTGCCTAAAATACATTCCACACAGGCATGTTAATTACTTACTTGTATCTTCATTTTGGTTTTCATGTTTTCCATTCTTGCACAGGATCAATGATTTTTACACTATCAAGATGTAACAAAGGATCTTCATAGAGTTATCTTGAACTCCTTTGGCAGATTATCAGGAGCAGCTTTGGTGGCTCCATTTATAAGCTATTGGTGGCCTTCTTTTCCTGATAATCTTCTGAGAGAGGCATTTCAGATGCTACCTCGGTCAGACCAATGGACTTTTCGAGTTGCACATTACGCCCCTTGGTTGTTCCATTGGTGGATGACACAAAAATGGTTCCCTTCATTAACTTTGACAAATATGTTGTCTCCTGATGATGTAGAAATAGTGAAGACCTTGTCAGAACTCCCAAACACTGCTCAGGTAGTACCTGCATTTTTCATCTCTCACTTAATCTTCACATTCATATTCACAGAAGACAACATGTAAAAATTCATTCATGCATGATGCACACAATTAGTTTATCAGTTTTGTGTCTTAACATGCAGGAGAGGATAGCTCAGCAAGGTGAATATGAATCTTTACACCGAGACATAATGAGTGCTTTTGGAGAGTGGGAATTTGGCCCCACAGAGATAGAAAATCCTTTCCCTGATAACAATGGTTCAGTCCACATATGGCAAGGCTTTGAAGATAGGATCATTCCCTACACACTGAACCGTTACATCTCTCAGAAATTACCATGGATTCTTTATCATGAGCTTCCTCATGCAGGACATTTGTTTCTCTTCAAGAAAAATGAATGTGAGTCTATTATAAGAGCACTTGTACTCTCACCAGATATTTCAGAATAAGATGCAGTGTGTGGAGTAAACCATGGCTCTATTGTATAGACCATGGTCTGGTCCATACAAGTAAATTTTATGAGCAGATGAAGGAATATTTGAGTTTGTTATCCCACAAACATGCCAGTGTACCAATTGTCGAACATGTTATAGGCATAGGATAAAAGCAGTGTGACTGGTTGGTACCAAGTTCATCGTTGACCATAATCATAAAATGCTTTGCCTCTGCCACACCCCTATTATAGATTAAACATCATTAAAAGACACATGAGTGAGCACAAATGATTCTGCTTATTGGAGTGTACAAAAATTATTTTGTTTCCTCGGTCATGTTAAAGGGCTAACCTGTAATAGGATTCTGTTGTCGATGATAAAGACATAAAAAGGCATAAGTTTATAATGCAAAAATGAAATGAAATTCTTTGATATGACTGAAAGATGGATCGTAATAAAAAATTAGAATGTGTAAGATTTTAACAAAATAAACAAATAAAATTTCTAAATATGATAATGACCTTCTCGTCATGTCTGAAAATAATTTCCTTCAGATCTAGTTTATCAAATTAGCAATTTCAAGAATTTTTACCCCTTTCGAGTATTTTCATTCATCTTCACTGATATCTTAAATTTTGCTTTCCCTCTTTTGGGACTATTGTTATTTCTTAAGAGGAGGAAAAGATCTTAAGAGGAGGAAAAGATTTGCATGTATAAAAACCAAATTTTTAATTTTAACCTTTTAGGACCAAGCTAATTTTTTTCATAATGAATGTGTTAAGAGAGTATCAATGAAACTATTTGTGTAAAACCCAATTTTCTGCCCTAAAGTTCTAAGGGTTGCTTTTAAGCTGTTGGGCCTAGGGGGCTGGCCCAAAGGATAAAATCACCCTAAGTTTGCCCTAACTGTTTCATTGTGCACTTTCAGAACCCACTCTCTTGGTGCTTAGAGCCGCAGAAGTCACTCCGCTAGGGTTCAGCCTTGAAGCCCCGTCACGTCCGTTCGAGCCAGTTCGTTCCATGTAAGTTGTATCCCCTCCCACACCTTCTTGTTCTTAGCTCAGTTGCTTCGAGTTCTGTCTAGAGCCGTACTAAGTACTTCGTGCCACTTTATCCTTGTGTTTTCCAGTTCACTAAGTTGCCTTGGGAGCTACTGCGTTTCCTGTTCGCACCAGGAACCCAACTGTTGGCCTTTTTCCAGGTAGGGAAGCTAAGGCCCTTCTCATATATTCTATTGTTCCATGTTGTTTAGCTGTTGTTTCAGTTTTGTGTGGGTGGTATGATGCTATGTTGGTTTGGAACGCATAAATATGTTGTTTGGAGTGGTGGGTGTCACTGTTGCAGGAAAACAGTGGCGAGACCTGCAAATCCCGCCCAAGCGAGCCAGTCTCACCTAGGTGAGATGAGCAGGGGCTCGCCCAAGCCCTTTTACGCGAGAGGTCGCCCAGGCGACCTGCTCATTATTTTTGAGCGAGCGAGCATCTCGCCCAGGCGAGAGGGGTCTCGCCTAAGCGAGATCTCGCGTTGCTCTCTTGGTGCTTTGTCGAGCCAACGCCTAGGCGAAAGGGACTCGCCTGAGCGAGGGGTTGGGCGAGACAATGTTGTGTTTGATTGCGTGATTACTCTCGGATGATTGGAATTGTTTGGGTATGATTGTTATGATGAGATACATGTACATATGAGGATATATATATGCCTAGGGGATTGTTATGTATGCGTGACATGATTCATGAATGGTGAATGATGGATATTGTGGGAACTTGGCATGTGAAATGAATGAGTGGATTGGAATTAAAGTAACATGTTATTGATATGAGATGAGGACCTAGACTCATGGGGTGGCGATGACCAATGGTATGGATTCAAAATGTGATACGTATGAGGAATTAATTCCAAGGGTTGGTATGAAATTGCAAACATGGTTTAATGTTCTCATACTGTTGATTTATGATTGTTAGTCTGTGTCAGCGTGTAATTCCTTGGGGTCTCTAGGTGAGACCTCCGGGGTTGCGCTTCAGTGGTCGGGACGTAATTCCATGGCCCCTGTTAGTGGGTGTCAATGGTGGTGCTCCATATGTATAACTAGGTAAGGATTCAAGGTAAGGTTGCATCCTGACACTCTAAGGAGTCAGTTAGTCTCACCTAGAGCGGACTGGCTCCTGTGGTGAGAGTAGCAAGAAGTCTAAAATTCACTAAGGGCTAACCTTGTGGTGAGGGAAATTGATTTATTGTAACACTTGTAACACATAGCTCGGGGGTGAGCAGAGGTATCCACCACAAGTGCAAGCATCCACTGAATCCGACCAAGTTATATGTATCCAGATGAGTCGAGTCGAGTCGTAGTGTATTGCTTGACAAGTCATAACATGCTTGGTTGAATCGAGTGCATGATATTGTGAAATTATATCTGATTGAATGGATGAAATCTTTTGTGTTTTAGCTTACCCTACTTTTGTTGTGTGTTCTGCTGTGTGGTACTCTCTCTTGCGATGATCATCAACTCGTTGGTGTGAGCATATGTGAGGAACACCCGCGGACAACAGGGTGGTGATAGGTCTGCTGCATAGTCCGCGTTGACTGGATTTTATTTCTTGATGGGTTTTCTTTAGAGCTTGGGCCTATGTACTATTTATACTTAGTAAACTACTTCATCTGTTGACCTTTCAACTGTATCCTGTTGGCATCGTGGTGTGCCTAGTTTTGTATGGATGACGTTAAGACCCCAGGATTGCGTTATTTTACTATCTAGCGTTTCCTTTAATTGCTTTTATAAATTAAATGGAACGTTACAATTTGAACTTTAGGGAGTAGTATTGTGTGACATGAATATGAAATGAGAATAAGGAAGAATTATTATAAAAGTATAATTTTTAATCTTTTCAATAAAACGCTACATTTTTATTTATTGTACTTTACTATAAAACTAATACTATTTAAAATGTATTTATATATGACTTTTTCTTCCTGCACCCATCAAATATCTTCCTGCACCATCATTTCAGATTTTATTTTTTGACACGCACTAAATCAATTCCAGAAATATTTTTTCTAAACGTACTCACCCACTCTTATTCTGATATTTTTTTTTTCGGAAACTTTGATGTGGTAAAAGAAATTGATAGAGTTCAGAAAGAAACAACCTTTATACATATAGAGGTGTTGAAAATATAATAAGTCCACAAACTGGGCTGGATCAGAAAAAATATGACTTAATGACTTAAATTGAATCAAGTTGTTTAACACACAACTCATTGGGCTTAGGATGGAATGGCTTTTAGGGAAATAATTATGTGATTTTAATTAGTAGTTATATTAAAAAAATAAATAATATGTGTTATATACATTAAATCACTTAATTTAAAAATTAAAATTAATTTTATTAATGTGATTTAAATTTAAGATTTAAAAAAAAACTAAAATGGATTATTGGTCCAACACCAGACCAAGTTGGACTACAAAAATTAATATATATTTAAAACTTAGACTAAACTGGATTAACTAATATATTTTTATAAACTATTTTCGATATTTCCATACAAATGCCCAGTGAGTAATGCATACTTAATTGAATGGATATGACTATATTTTAGGAATACTCATTGTAAATACTTGAGATGTGTAAGCGATTCCCGCAAATATACATTCAAACAACTGCTTTTAAGGATTTATTTTAACATATGTGGCGTAATTTCATTTCAAAATTACTAAAGTGGGGCAAATTTTGAATAATTTCATTTCAAAATTACTAAAGTGGTGCAAAAATAAAAAAAATAAAAAAAAGCAAGGGAAAATTTTGGGAAACTAGGACAACTTCATTACAAAAAGTCATATCACTTAATAACAACTTCAATTAAAATGAAATGAAATCGTGACAAATTGATAAGATTACTCTATAAAAAGTGAAGTCGTGTCATCATCACATGATTTCAATGTCAAATTACAAATAAAGATGTCATTCCAAAATAGAAAGACTTTTGTAAATTTGAAAACTGAAGAAGTCATCCCAAAATGGAGAGACTTCACGAAATGAAGAAGTGTTCCAATATGGAGAGACCGTAGTGTTGAAGAAGACATTAAGAAGTTGTACCACAATGGCAAGACTTTAGTTGAAATGAAAACGACTTCACTAATGCAAATGAAGAAGTCGTATTATATTGACACAACTTCAATGTTATTTGTGAAATGAAGTTGTTATAATGGCACGACTTTAGTGCAAATAAAATAATGGAATGACTTTTGTGTTAAAGGATGTGTAGGTTAATACGAATAAAATTTAAATATTTTTTTAGGTAAGTCACTTACATCGTTCCACATTACTATTCATGTCGCATGGTATTAAGGCCAATATCTTTTTGTTCTGCCTCTCATACATTCTCTATGTAGTTGATCAAAATTTAAAGGGTCGATAGGAATAGTTTGGCGAAATCCAAATTGTCGCATGACCCAATCAAACTATAGAAATATTTTAGTTGTCTAGGATTTAGTTGGTACTGGGTTTTTTCAATTAAAGCGACAATTTTGTAAGGGTATGATGCCTTAGATATGGCGCAAGATACCACCTTTGTAAAAAAACACATAAAACATTACACTAAAGTCATGCCACAATGGGACGACTTGTGTTACAAATTCAACCCTGAAGTCTCTTCATGGTGGGACGACTTCTTTAACATTGAAGTCTATCCATGTTGGACAACTTCTTCATTTTCTGAAGTCTCTCCATTTTTGAATGACTTCTTCATTTTCTGAATTCAATAGAACTTTCTCCATTTAGGGACGACTTCTTTATTTGTAATCTGATACTAAAATCTTCTCATCTTAGAACGACTTCTTAATCAAAGTCATATGTCGATGACACGACTTTACTTTTTATAAATAAAATTTGTCATGATTTCAGTTTATTCTAATTAAAATTATCTTTGACTAACACAACTTCTTTATAACAAAGCCATCATAACTTCATATGATTTACCCTTACTTGAAATTGTTTCAAAATTTGCATCATTTTAGTAATTTTGAAACGAAATTGCACTATACATGTAAAAAAACCGTTTTTTAGAATTTGCTCACACTCCATGGAGGTGCGTGAAAAGTTTATCTAAATTCAAATAGGTAAGGAGCAAATGAAAATATTTAAACATCATTTCAAGTTAACACAAATTCTTCTAGCTGAAATACAAAAACAAAATATAAATGTTTATGCTAGGTGAGAATCTTATTCCTGTAGTTTTGCCGTATTAAATAATAAATAGTTATTGCTATTTAAAGAAATTGTATAATACATTATAATAATTAAATCGATAATTAATTTAGATATTGTATTGATGTTTAAAGTAATAAAAGTTAAGAAAAAAAAAACTTTTTGATTTTTATCACATTTAGATAGAAGAATAGATAATGAATTATATGCCATATTATTGTTAGAATTATTTTTTTTAACCTCACTCTCATATATATTATTACTTAATTTCTCTTTAATTTAAAGCTAAATAAACCCTTAATTTTACTAAAACTAAATTCTATTTTTTTAGTAGTATGAATCTTGAGTTGACAAAGTGGGATGCAACCTTGGGTGAAGGTCAAAAACAGGATATACCATGTTGAAATTTTCAATATACTAATATGTTTTGTATCAATGTGTCAAACCAATTTGAACATGGCAAGTAGACTAACCATTTTTTTTAATTAAAACTAAAATAAAGATTAATTCTTCTATATTATGTTTCTTGAAAACTATAAACATGTAATATATTATAACTTAAATCACTAATACTTATAAATTAAATTTCAATTATTAATTATAATATAAAAATTTAACACAATATAATGATTATTTTAATTTATCTAATTAAAAAAAATATTAATTAATTAATTATCAATATAAAAGATAATTATATGATTAAATATGTTATATATATATATATA
>Ga0099823_1002848_pt1 | contig 15981 bp, 10 predicted proteins | sample CowpearedBW_FD_76831 | JGI IMG/M metagenome (GOLD analysis project Ga0099823, IMG submission 76831) | Root nodule microbial communities of legume samples collected from California, USA - Cow pea red BW | ecosystem: Host-associated > Plants > Roots > Nodule | place: USA: California | collected...
ATATATATATATATATATATATATATATATATTGTAGAAATTAAGAATATCGAAGAAAATTGTTTCCATATTACTGTAAAAATAACATAGGACATAACTGATCATTTACATCAAAATAAATTAAATTATAAGTTAAATAATTTTTTTGTCTTTGTATTTGTCAAGTAGTGTTAAATTGGTTCTCTAACTTTTATTCATCTCAATTTGATTATTATTTTTATAAAAATGATTCAATTTGGTATTTACCGTCAATTTTGACCAAACGGTACTAAAATCAATGTCATATGTCAATTTATGATTTTTTTAGTTTTTTTTTTTATTTTTAAATTTTTTACACATGTCACTTCGCAGTTGTATCACATGTTAAAATGATTCAATTTGGTTCCTATATTTGTTTTTAGTTTCAATTTAGTCCCAATTTTTTGTAAAAATGAAGTAATATTGTTTCTTCTTAAATTGAGACTCAATTTACTTTTTTATGTAAATCTTATGATGATATTCTTACTAAAATTGACATTTTTATTAAATATTTGTAGAAATATTTTTAAACAAATTCTTTTTTTAGTTTTATTATTAAACAAAATTAAATCGAAAACCTAATTTCAATAATTAACTATTTTGTCATAATATATAAAGGCATCAATGTACCATATTATACAGACTCAGTAAAGATTAAAAATTAAATAATTTGTCACACATAGGTTTAGGAACTAAATTTCAAGTTAAAAAAAAACAAAGTTTAAAGTTTTCTATAGAATTTAAAGTTGATTTAAAAATATTTATAAAATATTTTAAAAAAAATATTAATTTTAGCAAGAATATCATTATAAGATCTATACAAAGAGTAAATTGAGTATAAATTTAAGGAGGGACAATATTGTTCTATTTTTATAAAAATTAGGCTAAATTGAAACTAAAAACAAATATAGGGACCAAATTAAATCATTTTGACATGTGGCATAATTGTGAAGTGACATGTGTAAAAAATTAAAAAAATTAAAAAAATATATCATAAATTAACATGTGATGTTGACTTTAACCTCGTTTGGTCAAACTAACGACAATGAACAAATTGAATCATTTTTACAAAAACAATAACCAAATTAAGAAAGAAAAAACTAGAAAACCAATTTGTCACTATGTAACAAATAAAAATATCAAAAGACTAATTTAATTTATACTCTTCAAACCGCTGTAAGGCCCAATTTTATTTTCTGCCATAAAGTTCAAGGGTTGGCCTTAATCTGTTGGGCCTCAGGGTTGGCCCATAGGGTGCTAAGGCCCTAAAGTTGCTAGGGTTCCCTTTCAGCCTCACTTTTACGAAAACAGAACCTAAGAAGTTGCCCCTTCCTTTTTAGAACGCTCTGCTAGGGTTGGCCGTCAACTTCCCGAAGCGAACTTAAGCCCTTCCTCTCCATGTAAGTTGCTTCTGAACTCGTAGTAGCCTTCCTCTAGTTTTATTTTTGACATTTCCGTGAAGCTAATCTTAGTAACCTGTTCTGTTTGTCCCACTGTTTCCTTTCAGCCACTGATCCTTGTTCCTAGAGTTGCTGCACTCTTGTTCGGTGTCGAGGTCGCGCAAGGATAGTCTACTAGCTTATTTCCAGGTAAGGGAAGTTAGGGTTTTTGCCAAATCTATGTTTCTTTTGTGATTGCTTGATGATATTGCATGATTTGATGGGATGGTATGCTATTGTAAGTTTATGAGATGATATTGCGTTGGTTTGGTGGTAATATTGGACTGTTGCACGAGAGAACATTGTGGGCACTGATTTTCTCGCCCAAGCGAGCATGTCTCGCCTAGGCGAGATCAACAGGGGCTCGCCTAAGCTGCTTCATGCGAACGATCGCTCAGGCGACCCACGTCCTTTTTTTGAGCGAGCAAGCAACTCGCCCAAGCGAGAGGGGTCTCGCCTAAGCGAGATCCCGCATGGGGCTACTATTCCCCTTTTTGAGCCCTCGCCTAGGCGAATGGGGCTCGTCTGAACGAGACCCTTCAGCCTGAGCGAGGAGCTAGGCAAGGCAGTGTGACACTGGTTGTTTATTATTCTTGGATGATTGGCACTTGCTTGGATATGATTATTATGATGAAAAACATGTGATGAACTGTTATATATATGTGTGATATGATTCATGAATGATGAATGATGGGTATGGTATGAACTTGGCATGTAAACTAAATGAGATGGTTGGTGTTAAAGTGGCATGGTATTGGCATGAACTAAAATCCCATATCTATGGTTTGGGAAAAATGGATGGGTATGGAACCACTGGGAAAGAAACGAAAGAGGTGAATTATCAAGAGTTGGTATGTGATGCATATGTATGTGTGTGATAAGTCTTTCTTGATTGGTCTGGTATGCTTGGTCTGTGTCAGTGCGTAATTCCTTGGAAATCTCTAGGTGGGATTCCAGGGTCGTGCTTCAGTGGTCATGACGTAATTCCATGGCCCCTGTTAGTGGGTGTCCATGGTGGTGTCCCATCTATATAACTTGGTAAGGATTCAAGGTAAGGATTGCATCTGACACTCTAAGGAGTCAGTTAGTCTCACTTAGAGCGGATTGACTCCTATGATGAGAGTAACAGGAGGCCTGAAACTCATTAAGGGCTAACCTTGTGTGTGAGTGAACTGATTCATTGTAACACTTGTAACACATAGCTCGGGGGTGAGCACAGGTATCCACCACAAGTGCAAGCATCCGCTGAATCCGACCAGGTTATATGTATCTGAATCAGTCGAGTCGAGTCTTAGTGTATTGATTGAAAGGTCATAACATGCTTGGGTGGTATTTGTATATTGGACTATGAAGATATATTTGATTGCATGATAAAAATCTTGTTGGCTCTAGCTTACCCTTTTTGCTTGTTTGATTGTTTTGTATGTTGTTCTTCTATCCTTGCGATGATCATCAATTTATTTATGGGAGCAGACGTGGGAGGTACTCGAGGTCAACAGAGGAGGGATGATTCCGCTGCTTAGACTACATGGGTTGGACTTTACCTTCTTAATGGGCTTTTCTATAGGGCTATGGCCCATATACCTGACTGTCTCTTGATTTATATACATTATGTTAGACTTTTTAACTAAATTTTCCTTTTGGGTATCGTGGTGTGCCTTGGGTTGTAAGGAGTCAAGTTTTAAACTCCAGGATTGCGCTATTATGTTATCTTTATGTGACGCTTCCTTTAGTTTCGTTTATTAAATTAAATGGGGTGTTACAACCGTAAACGAAGTTCTCCAACTAAAAAGTAGTGAGTGCACAATAAAGACTCTTTGGATGATTAATTAGTTGAATATAGGTATTTGTTTTGAAATTAAATGTAAAGGTGGGTATTCTGCTCATCACTAAAATCTAATTAAGATAAATTCTCTAAACTTTCAAACAACTTTTCAAATAATCATTGACCAAAAATTTAATGTGATAAACTTGAGAGACATAACTTTCTTTTCAAAGTTAATTTAAAGTTTAATTATACTTTTAATTCTCTAATTATTTAAAAAATTCAAAAAAAAAACTCATAATTCTTATTTAGTACAATTAAGTCCTCTAAATTTTTAAAATAATTGAATTAAATCCAAATAATCCATTCGTATTTAATTGTAATTTGAATTATCCAAATCCAAATAACACCATAAAATAAATGGTTGAATTAAATTTAAAATTGTTATACTCAAATTATGTTGAATCAGTCAAGTTAGATCCGAACTTGACCTCCGAAAAAAACTTACGTAATAAATATTTTTTTTAAAAACTGTAAATTATTTTGTTGATGTTGTCAACGACTTTTTATTACAAAATTTATTGTAAGAAAATCAAACTCAAAGGTAAGTTAATTTCTAATTACACTTCAAAAATCTTCACTAAAAAAATTAAGAATAATTTTTCTTTCTTTTTCTCTTTCTCTCTCTCTGTTTGATGTTGTAGTTTTAACCATGAGTATTTGTTTTTTTTTTCACCGTTGAAATAGTTTACACAGAAACTTTATACATTTAAACTTATTCCGTGTAGAAAGAACAAAAGCAACACTCATCACTCCCGTGAAGCCAAATTAATCCTTTGTCACCAATTTTTTACATAAAGGTGAAGGAAGGATAATTATCATGTAAATACTTATTGTCATTAATATATCTTCATCTCTGATTTTTCTTTTTCTAAAATGTCATACAATTATTTTTCTTTATAAACTGGTATATACAATTATTAGAATGAAAACCACTTTACTTTTACTATTTCTATAAGTTTTGAATGAAATAAAACCAATATGTTGTTCCAATAGAATAATAAACAAACTATTTATTAACAATCAAATCAGTAAAGTGTAAAACATTTCACAGAAAACTGTCTCATGATTTGTCACTTTTTCGCACGCTTGAAATGAGAGTACACGCTTGCTTGAACACAATAGAAAAAAGAAAACGAAAGAAGACAATCCACAGAAACAAAAGAAGCCTCTGTGTCTGTCTCTGTGTTTCTTCTCTCTCCTCCCATAAAGTAATTAAAGAGGATGTTCAACTTCCAGGACCATTCTTGGTTCACTGCATTAAACTCTTCCCAGGAATTACTATCATACATTATAAAATATCCATACAAATACAATTTCATTCAACATATTAATATAATTTAATTTTCTTTAACTAAGCACAGTGTGCTGTCAATTCTTTTACAGCTTTGGACCCAGATTTCAATCATATTTCAATCTTAATAGCTTCACATATTTTTTCTTGCTTTTGTTCAAAATCATGTAATTAAATACAATATACTTTAACAACATTAAATTATGACAGTTTTTTCATCAAGTAAAATTAATTCCACAATTAATCAAGTCCATGCAATTAACACTTTCGTTTTATACATAGCATACTTTTAGCATTTTATTTAGTTATTCATAATATAAATGAAAGATTGCATATAGAATTAGAACAAAACATTACATATTATTGCTGAAGATTCCATACAAATTAACCACAAATATAAGGCTAGAACACGAAAAAAGAAAACATCTATGGAGTTGCAGGTATTTACAGAAGCAATTTTGTGAGTAACATGTTCGATAAACAAGGAAAGGAATGAACTTGAAACTGCCACTAAAAATGCAAAACATGTCATGTCATGTGACTCAAAATTGCTTCTTCTCTACCAAACCAAAAACCCTTGAAAAACAAGTAACAAAGAAACTTGCTTGCTGAACCTACAGAAAAATAAAGCACTCCAATGACACGTGTGGGTTCTCTAATGACTCCTTAATCGAACCGCCGTCGTTTCTCTGCACGACATCTTTAGTCACCGGAACCTTCCGCGTCGGCGACCGGATATTACTCCGGCCTCCACGCGATGGTGACCTCGACCGTCGGATGGACCCCTGGCCGGAAAGACGGCGTACCTGATCAGAATCTCTCCGGGGAACCGGCCGTGACCTCACCGGAATTTCTGGCTTTCTCGCCGGAGATTTCTGCCTCCGGTCCCCGGAGCTGATTCTATTGCCGTTCACGGCGTAGGAACGCTTCCGGTTCCGAGTTACGTTGCTTCTCTTGCTTGTGGCTTCATCTTCTCGGTTTTCTGTGACCGTCGTCGTGGTGGCGGTGGTGGTGGTGGAGAAACTCTCACCGTTGCTGCATGTTTCCGACACAAGAGACACTTCCTCAGGTTCCAAAACTTTTTTCACGGGCACCTCTGGGGGCTGAATAACGGGCAATTGGGTCTTCATCTGTGGCTTAAAAGTTGGAATTTGTTGCAGTTTGGAGATGGGTATTTCAGAAAGAACCTCTTTCACATATTCCTCTTCAAGGGGTTGTGGGGTTCTGATTCTGCAGTTTTGTTGAAGGGATCCACGGTGGGGTTGTGGGTGCTGAGGTTCATTTTGGGGTTGGTTGGTGCTGAAGCAGCAACCCATTTGATTTTTCAGAACAAGCGAAGAGTTTTGAGTTTCAAGTTGCGACAACGTTATTGGAGTAGTGGTGGTGGAAACAAAGCAGTGTAGAATGTTGTTGCATGGCTTTGGTTATTTGGTTTTGAAAATTTTGATGGGTAAGGGAATGAAAAGTGGAGAATTAACGGCTATTGAAATGTAGGGTGAGTTGGGGAAAAAGGTTGTGAGAGGAGAATAGACATTGTAAGAGAAAAAGTGGAACACAGAAAAAAGTTGTAACTAGTGAGGTGAATTTAGATTGAGTGAAGCAAGAACATGGTTGGAGCTTCTTAAATAGCTTTGATCTTGCTCTGGATCAATCACACACTTGCATCCAACAATCTTAAATTCTGTCTATGCTATTATTAGGAAGAAATTATTTTTTGTTTGTTACTTTTTCAAATTTTTGTGAGAAATGATTCGGTATATAGTGTACCGAATAATGTTAACAAAGTTCAACATAATTAACTAGTAAATAATTGAGCTTTTTAAATAATAATCAAGCGAATGAAGAAGAGTTTGTATTTTTTGTATTTATTTTGTATTAAAAAATTGTATTGCTATGGACAGGTATTATTTGCTCATAACTTTGGCGGGATAAAATCTAATCTAAACATTGTATATTTTCCTTTTAACTAAAAATATATTTTGAATTTAATGTGATTGTAAATGTTTATTACTTGCGTGCTCTGCATGGGGCAATTAGTAAGCATGAATGTTCCATGACATTCATAAAGGTTGAGCATTCTTTTTACTGATTTGTCCATATAGAAGAACTTAAAAAAAGAAAAAAAAAAATCAGTAAGGATAAAGTATTACCTTGGATTCTTTTAAGTAAATTATATATAAGTGCATGGCTACGTTTTCAAAGCACTTTTGGGTCATTTTTAGTTCTTTTACTTGAAAGTTTTGTTTCAATGTTTGAATTTATAAGGTTTTTTAAAATTTGAATGATGAATAATCTCTATTTTCAAAACTTCATTTATCATGGTGTTTTCTTTTCAATAATTTTTTTCTCTAAATATTTGAAAATGAGACTTTCTTTAAGTAATTCAAATTTAATTTTACTTAAGTCAACATATTGGTATATAAAGTTAACATAGATAGTTATTACTAGTATCTGTTTATATTTCGCATAAAAGAACACTCTTACACAAAAGCTTGTCAATTATTATTTTCTTGCAAAGCAAAAAATGATATTTGATTAAAAAATATCAAAGAAAAACTTTTGTATTGGCTCTAGGAACGGTTAGATATTGAATTCATTTTATGACATCATATTTATGGGCCACGCTTTGCAATAAAAGCTAGTTTATGATACAACCATGGTTATAAAACTCCATTCGAATGTAGGGTTTATTAAAAGAAGGAAATTGCAGTTTGAAACTGCTTTTGCCAACCCTTTAAACTGAAGGAATTCAAATTCCAAATCTTCGAAAACTACGCGATGAAGAAAAGTGAATTTTTACGCTATTTAATATAGTTTTTAGCGCTGTTTTTAAATAGGCTAAAATTTCGCACGTTTTCTGAAATGGTAACACTTATTTCCTGCATAATAGGACACTCAATGAAATAAGATTCTCTCTGAAAATGTCATATTATTTTCCCTTTCAGAAAATGGAAAAGTTGAATTCAAAAGTGAATTCTGAAATTTGATGCAAGAAATTGAGAAGGACGAGCTCAAAAGGCAATACTAAAAGTTAATGCAAAAATGGGAAAAGATGATTCAAAAGCTAAACATGGTGGCCAAGGCTGTCAATATCATGCTAAAGAACGTAAGGAAAATAAAGATGGAAGCCTTTTGAATTGTCACTTAAGAGAGATAGTAATTTGATTTCAAATCCAACAAAACTAATACACAGAGAAAGCTATGAATACTGTGAAAAAAATTTGGTGGTTGTTTGAGTAGGTTTTTTTTAAATAATTTGTAAGCTATGAATTGATTTTGTGTTAATACTAATTTTATTAGTGTCTCTATCCATGCATAAATATACTTTATATAAGGTGGGAAATCAAAATTTCACTAAAACCATCAAATCTAGTAATTCTTGTTATTATGTCAAGATCTTACTCAGCCTAATCCTTAAAATGAAATTATATTACATTGATATTTGTTGTTCTCGTGTTTATATTTGTAGAAAAGTTAAATGTTCAAATTTGATATCTAATTAATTTCTATTTTCATACAAATTAAAATTTGATAAGAAAACTGAGAAGAAAGTGGGTGATTTTATTATTGTAATTATTAAAAATTAATTTCCCATTTCGGTCTACAATATTCACATTTATAAAATTCTAAATGCATTTTCAAAGCACCATAATCATGACTAATAATAAAGAAACATATTGATTTTTGTTTCTTAAACATCTCAATTGCAGGATATTAGTTTTATGAATTCTAATTATACTTATTGGTGCTTTGTAGGTATAAAGATTGCAAATTTTTGGTTTCCCCGTCATTATTTTATTAAAATAATTTAATTATATTTTCTATTATTTACTACCCACTGGTGAAAAAAATAATAATAAGATATCACAATTACCATAACTAAAAAATAAACTTTTTTACACAAAATGGTACAATCTTAAGGTGCAACCCGTGAGAAAACAATTACCTTAACCTGTTAAGAAGGGTTACTTCTCAAATAAATTTTAAACTTTCATAGAAACTTTTTAATCATTTTTCAAAAAAGAAATCCTGGTCTTACGGAATTCTAGAACTTTTAATATCTATATTGATAACCACTAAAACTGGCCGATAAAAAAAAAAAAAAAACCAATAAAACTGTCCCAATATGCAACCAAAATGCCAATATAAATTAAAACGAATTGTTATTAGAGCAGTAAAATATAAGCCAATCTGAAAAATCTGTAAAATAAATATTTTGACATAAATTAAATCAGTATTATTTTTATTCAGTTCATTGAATTTGTGGATTAGCTGGACTTATAAAATAATAATTATAGTTTTTGTAATTATGTTACTATATCTAAAATTAAAAAGTATTTTCATTAATATAATTTAAATAAAAAATACATATTTTTTTATATTTAAATTATTTTCTTTTTTACAAAAATGACAAAAATAGCCTATTGGCATTGAATGGGACAAAATTTTATTAATGTGGTTTAGTCGAGCTGCCACTTTTGGCACCTCTATTGATAGCTAAAATTATTATCTTATGAAGCTTTCCATCACCAAAAACTGAACAAACTTAAATGGATACCTTGGACTCCATATAAAAACAAAGGTTGCAACCCTCTCCACACCTTCTCTTCTGATCAGCATCAGTTTGTTCAATTCTAATAGACAATGAAAACAAAAACCTCACCAAGATTTACCCCAGTAAGCATTTTACCACGATGTACACACAACCCCCTAGTACAAGGGATACCCCAAAACTTTCCATATTTCCACAGATTTTATATGCTTTAGGAATGTATTGTAACCAAAACTGATTACTCAAAGTATTCCAACTTTCAATTGTTTTACCTTCAGTCCCCACAAGATGTTGAGAGACAGGCACTAGCCAGCCTGTCATAAGTCCCAACCCAAAAAAAGAATACCTCGCCAGTCATTGCTGTGCTGGGCTATCCTTCTGATGAATGTAACGGTTACACTAAACATGGCTTCAGGACAATTTGCCAGCACAATTATATAGGCTCGCAGTAGTACGCTGCTATAAAGTTCAGTGAGATAAGTTTGAATGTTAACAACCAAATAAACCCAAATTGAGATAAAATCAACACTTCAACAGTAATATAAACAGAAGCTTTTAGGCAATTTCTCAAATAAGAGGAAAACATTTATTGCTTTTAATAACTACAGAAACTGGTATGAGTGAGTACCAGTTAAATAGAGAAAATGAGTACACGTATGTGAGAACATATACAATCAACTCTGAAATCTGCACTTTCCAAATAATAGGTGTTGGGGTTGGGTAGAACGCTGAAAAAAAAATGGCAGACAGCACATGCCCGTTTATAGATTTTCACTCATATTACACGTGGCATGAGCATCAACAACATGTACTGAGCCTGCGCTCCTTACATATAATGCACATTGGAGTGAGTAAATAAAAGAAAAAATGATAATGGATCAAGAGGATGTCAGCTTTGAGGGAGATGCAGCTCGATCCGATTCAATCATGGATTTAATATAGAATTCACCTGCTTTGTATGAAGACCTCACCATGGGCCCTGATGCCACATATCGAAAGCCCTAATGCAAAGTAGAATCAGTTCGTCATTCATACCACATGATAGCTATAATTAAATACCATATGCAACTTTTATAGTATTACAGTTTTTCCACAAATCATCATGATGCTGGATGCAACAATTAAAAGGAGAGAAATCTTCCATGATTGCACTCGCTTGGTGATGAATAAAAATAGAATGTCAGGTAAATATTGCTATTGGCAGGTCCCCTGGGTCCGGGTGTGCTAACTCCTAAGAATAAATAGGTAATAACTAGCCTGAATTTACCACGGATTAGCAAGATGCGATTATTTTACAAAAACTGAATGAGCAAAAATGATGCAGGAGATGTTTTTCATATGCCCCAAATTTTGAGACAAGAATAAATACAGGCAAGAAGCTCAAGTGTGAAAGTTTTAAAGCCACTCAAATATCTACTACGCCGAGATAAGACATGAAACAACAGAAAATTAGTATCGTACATAACTGATATTTAAGATTACATGAAGGCCAGAAAAATTGATGAGAAAATATACTATCACTAATTACTGTTGAAATTATTGGATTTTTGGTACAGAGGGACGAAAATGAAAGAATCAGAATAAGGAGTTGGATTAAGAAGATAAAACACTAATTCTTTTTTTATGCCAACACTATAACATAACCCTAGCTAAATAAGAAGTCAAGTCATGAAATATAGGGAAATCTGGAAATCAAAGAAATAGCAAAAACACATATCATACTTATCAAAGGAAAAAGAAAAACTAATCTAAAGATAAAATCTCAAAGGTACTCTAAAATATTTTGATACAATCTTAGTGTTACAAGATATTCATCATACATTCTATCAATTACTTTTGGAAACTGCTATGGCCAAAAGTACCTCAGTATCATTCCTAGGGTTTCTAGCTAGAGCATTTAGAATTTAGTCAGTTTGTTCATAGTGAGAGGTTCTTTTTATAAGTCCTAGTTAGTTGCTCCGTTAGTGGATGTACTGTTCCAGATGTTAATGATATCATTTAACCCTTATAGTTTGATTTTCTCAACCAACTTCAAGTACCATGATTGGATATGCCCAAGATTTTCGCCAAAGATTCCGGGTAGTCTCATTGAATCCCTCTATCAGCTGTTTCCAGAATAACAACCAACCTGTTAAATCGGTTGTATTCCCTCATGCTATGGGGGTTAGGCTAATTACCAATATACTAGCCCCCAACATCAAGCCGTTAGTTTGTTCATAGTGATAGGTGCTTTTTATAAGCCCTAGTTAGTTGTTCTGTTAGTGGTTCTAATATCCCATATGTTAACCGATATCATTTATCCCTTATAGTTCATATTTCTCAACCAACTTCAAGTACCATGATTGGATATCCCCAAGATTTTCACCTAACATTCTGAATAGTGTCATTGAATTCCTCTATCAGCAGTTTCCAAACATCATAACCAACCAGTTAAATAGGTTGTATTCCCTCGTGTTAAGAGGGTCAAACTAATTACCAACACAGCCCCCCAGTGTCGAGCCTAGTGGCGTAGAGACTTAAAGAGGTAGTATTTCCTTATGATAAGGGGTCGGGCCAATTATCCCCCACAGTCGAGCCTAGTGGCATTGAGACTTAAATCAGTAGTATTCCCTTATAATAAGCGGGTGACTACCGATACAGAAAACAACTAATTATGGAATATTAATGCTATCTTTTTCAACAACTCCTATGAATTCCCAAAAAAATGAGTATTTCTCCAAACAAAAATAAGTTAAATACAAACACATGAACAAAAAGACTCACCATTTCCATGCCAAGAGTCTGATACTTATCAAAGGCCTCCGGTGTAACATATTCAGATACTGGCATATGCCGCTTTGAAGGTCTCATGTACTGCCCAAATGTCATTACGTCAACACCAGCCGCTCGGACCTTTTCCATGGTCTTCACAACCTGGTCAGGTGTTTCACCACAACCTAACATTATTGAAGTCTTAGTGAGTGTTCCAGCAGGAGCATATTCCTTGGCCATCATTAGAACTTTTAATGACTGCTTAAAATTAGCACGACGATCCCGTACAACATTCTGTAGCTCTTCAACTGTCTCGATGTTATGTGCAAAAACATCTAATCCTGATTTGGCAACCTTCTCTACACAGTCATCATCTCCTCGGAAGTCCGGAGCTTCACAACAGCAATAGTGCAAAAGTCATCAAAGGAAGAAATTTTGATTAGTATTTAGAAAGGTTTTTAACCAAGCATAGTACCCTAAATAGTTCTCCATCTCAACAAATATACAATAAGATTGATACCGATATATAAAAATGAAAATGCAAAATCAAAACAAATTTATTCTCATTGACCTGTAAACAAGATATCTTTTTAACTCTGTTAAAAGCCATACCGTTAGCATATCACATTTCAGGAATAAAAATACTATGTCTATGAAATTCAGCAATAGACATTGCATGGGAAATTAGCACTATAGGTACCACCTAATATCCGACACTTCATTTTCTAAATAGATGCTTAATTTTTTAAATAGAACTAGGTGCCCACCTATCAGGATTAGGCTTGGCTTGGTTTGTTTGTTATTTGATAGAACCAGATGCCATACTATTTTCAGAAACTATAAACATTCAAATGCATACCTAGGGCTTCTATCAGGATATTAGGCTTCAGTAACTTCAGCTTCTGCACTGTTTCAGTAAAATGACCACTCCCTTGATCAGGTAAATCATCACGGTCAACACTCGTTATAACCACATAATCCAGACCCCATGATGCAATTGCTTCAGCCACATTGGTGGGCTCATCAGGGTCAGGTGGCGGAGGAGTCCTAGATGTCTTAACATTACAAAATCTGAAAATTAAAAACAAATAATTAATGGAAGTGTTCTTGTGAAAAACCCAATACATAAAACTAGAATGAGTCGTGGGTAATCATTCAAACCTTACCTGAGGTTAGTTCTTATTACATAACATTCAATACTTCTTTTGGGAAATTACACCTACCTTCCTTGCCAAGCAATGATCGTGTGTGTAGTTTCCCAAACAAAAGGATGTAATGTGTAAAAAGCACTACCCGTAAGAGAAGTCAGTGTATCACCCCAAAGTGCAGTTATAGTTATGGATTGAACGACTAAATTTTAACATGAAATTGTTATACTTCCAAACTCAAATTTAAACATTATATTAGAGCCTATTTTAGGAATGTATTCGAGATCTCACGTTCACTAATGATATGACAAAAAATATATATACAAGTTTGGGACAGGTGAACTTCATGAGATAGTTTATGGAGTTGAGTAACCAAAATTGTACATGCAATTTATTACAATCTCAGTCAATTATTCGTGCTAAGCAAGTAAACAGCTCAATCTGTAAAACATACTTATTGCTTCAAGCAAGTACAGCATTCCATGTCAGTTTTGCTACTCCAAGGGCGAGTCCTAGGTGCTCTACTTATCAATCAAACTAAAACACACCATGGATTATTTACTCTACCTATTTATCCATGTTTCCCCAAAATCCACTTTCAAAATACAAATAAATGCACCAATTACAAAAATAAATAAATAGTTGAACACATAAAAAGAAAGCGAAATGATTGGACTATAACCTGCAACCTCGAGTACAAGTGTCACCGAGAATCATGATAGTCGCGGTAGCAGTGCCGGTCTCGCCGCCGGACCAGCACTCGCCCAAATTAGGGCACCGAGCCTCCTCGCAAACAGTGTGAAGCTTCAATTCGCGGAGCTTCTTCTTAATCTGTACGTACTTCTCGCCGCCAGGGACGGCCTCCTTCATCCACTTCGGCTTCGGAAGCGGCTTCTTCTTCGTCCCAACCTCTACCGAGTACGCGCTCTCCGATTTCAGCGCAATGAAGTCCGACAGAGACGGCGACTCCTCCGCCAGCCGGTCCCGGAGCCCTGCCAGAGTATTCGAGAATTGCGACGGCGCCGCCGGAGAGGTTGCAGATGATGAACAGAAGAGTCTCGCGGCGCATTTGATGCTCCCGGCAACGCTTCTAATCCGTGAATGCATCATCATCTCTCTCTGTCTGGAACAAACACAGATCGCGTTACGCAGATAGAGAGCAACATGAGGACGAAGATTCACGCAAACTCACACCAACCACCCCCTGGGCCTCAACGTTGCTCGGAATCATTTTGGCCCAACTTTTTTATTCTATGGACCTACATTACAATAACGACCCATTTTCTCCGAATATATACACCCAAACTCTATGAACTCTGGACTTCTAAGTTCATAGTCGATAGGAAGGAGATGAAAAACATTAATATCTATAACAATACAAAGAGATTCCCTTCATACTAATTATACTCTTTATAATATAATTATTTATTAAATTTTTAAAATTAACAATTAATTTTATTTATTTTCTATAAAATTATTTTTCTTTTTTTTATTCATCAACAATTAATTTCTTTATTTATTTCACTTTATTTTTAACAAATATAAATTTATTTTATATATTAACTTAATATCATTACATTATTATCACCTACTAACATACTATTATTTATATCTAAAAAATATGTACACATATACTATAGCGCATGTATATACACTAATATAAGAGGGATACGATAAAAAGAAACATCTATTTTTAGTTCGACAATATTTATTTGATCGATGTTGTTTTTACAAAATGGTTCACACTTAGTTTCGGCTATTCTCCATGTCAAATGGGTATTCATTTTTCATCTTTATTAATTTATATGATATAAAAATATAATATATTTATTCTTCTTTTTTAATCTTATCATAACATTGACCAAGTATAAGCCCCATTTTTTTTGAGTTTTAAAACATTTTGGGTCTGGCCTTTTGGTGAGCCTAAGACCAACCCATTTGGGGACCCCAATACCCCTTTCCGGTCCCCTAATCCTTATTTTATGTCTCATTTCTAAAAATAGATTTCTCCTTTTCTCTACTTTCCGAAGTAAGGAGCTCTGTTAGGGTTTCACTCACGTTACTCTACGAGCTAGCCAAACTTATTTTACCTCCAAATAAGTTGAGTCTGTCGTTTCTTCCCCTTTTTACCGTGTAGGGTACGTTGGTTTGGGTTAGGGTTCATCCTCATGCCTGTATTTATTTTTGTATCCACGTTTCAGTTCGCTGTTTGATTTATGGAGTTGCAATGTTTCTCTGTTAAGTGTTTGCCATCGTTTTCTAACATTATTCATGTAAGAGGTAAGAGAAACTAGGGTTTCACGTTATTTCTATTTTATGTGATTAGTATTTTGTGGAATATGAGATAAGATTGGGAAAAACGTTATTTTTTTGTGTATTTCCAAGTTAGGGGTTCAAATATTCATGAAACTGTGATATTTATTTTTCTTATTCTGGAAGCGTCGAGTGGTTGCTGGGCGAGTGCCTTGGTCGCTAGGCGACTTTGCCTTTTTTCTAATATGCGCAGTTTTAGTAAAATTGAATTTCCCGACTCATTAACTGTTGGATTGAGCTCAAATTTGGACATTTGGTTCATAACATGCTATTTTGTGGTTTGACCGGTTGGATAGTCGATTAGATATCTGTAGATTGAGAAATGTGTCACATATTATTGTAGTGATTTTGGTTTTGTGATAATAAATTTTCTTAGAAATTTTGGTGTAAGAATTATGGTTGTGTGTTATACTTGATTATATGGAATTGTAGGTACTTAAATGTTGGCACTCACTTATTTGGGATGAATACTATTTTGTGATATATGTATGTCATGGTATGCATTTATAAAGTATGAGATTAAATGAAATATTGTTATGTTGAGTATGAAATGGAAAACATGACTTGTTTGGTTGGTGGTGGATTGGCATGAGACTTGAATGATTGAGATGACATGTGGAAATTGTTGGTAAAAGAGTTTC
>Ga0099823_1002849_pt1 | contig 15981 bp, 16 predicted proteins | sample CowpearedBW_FD_76831 | JGI IMG/M metagenome (GOLD analysis project Ga0099823, IMG submission 76831) | Root nodule microbial communities of legume samples collected from California, USA - Cow pea red BW | ecosystem: Host-associated > Plants > Roots > Nodule | place: USA: California | collected...
CATTATTGAATAAATTATTACTCATTTTTCACCTTTTAAAAACTAAGCAATTATTTCTCGAGAAATAAACACTTCCAAACATGTACGTCAGTTTAATATTACTGTCTACCAGTACTTTTTCACTCTACCTCTGACCTATTTCCATTCATATCTCTATTTCTGTCCCTGTTTTTTCTCCCTTTCTCTTCATAAAAACACTTTTGTTTTCCACTTTTATTTCATCCACTATGGTTCTCTCCTCCCTACAAAACAGACCCTTATAGGAGCTCTATCAGTTAACTTTTAAACAGTTGAAGTGCATAATGAGTTAAATTTAGAAGCTCAATTCTTTTTACTTCCGTATCTTCTAATCTCCCATAAGTGTCATCTATGAAAAATGTATATATCAAACATAGCTAAAGCAGTATAAGAACCTATTTGAATAAACTACTCCAGAAGCACTTACAGGCATACGAAAAGAAAATAATAACAAATAAATTAAGAAACTTTCTCGAAAGTTAAAATTAGCTTATTTAAGTTAAAATTAGTTTCTACACAAATTAAAATTAGATTGTAAGTTAAATCGTAGAAACTCTATAAGAAAAAGATGATTTTTTAAGTTATCCGATAATTTATTTGATTTTATCTTCTCACTTTTTGTAATGTCCGAAGAAAAGTTTATTCAAACAAACAAAAGAGCAATAATAAGTTTACCATCCATCAATGTACACAGAACCATGCTTTGATTGAGGGACATGGAACTCCTTTTCCAGTTGAGAGGAGCTCCAAATTTCAAAGCGGCAAGGACCTTCACTCTCGGGATTCCGAACAATAAGCAGCTTGGAGGCAGAAGGCGACGGAACCATGGCGGAGACTCCGGTCAATTCGATCGGAAAGGGAGCCCAGTGGAACGCAACGGTGGCGTCGCTTTGTCTGAGCAGGGAAGCGGAGACGATGGACTTCTTCCTCTTGTTGGTCAAAAGGTTGGGTTGACTAACGCAGAACATTGCCTGCGAAGCCAAGCCTGCCATGCAAAACGAAACACAAATAGTGAGCACGAGCACCGGGAAGTGAAGTGAAAGATGAAGGGGATTGGAGTGGATGAAACTGACCGGTGTGGGAGTTGAAAAGCCATGCCTTGTCGACGGAGGGGATGGCGGTGAATTGGTGGAGCAGGTCGGAGTGAAAGGCGTATTCTTGCTCCGTGGCTTGGTGTTCGTCGTCCATTGGTGAAACTGGTGAAAACGAAAACCGTCTTCTGCAGCAGATTGAAGCAAATAGAATGAACGAGCGAATGAATGAATAACGAAATGGATGATTAGGGAAGAAAATATTACGCAGTGAGCGGAAGCGAGAGCGTTGTTGGATTTGGAGTGATGAGCGTGGACAATAAACAAAGTGGATTAGGATTAAGATTAGGAAGATAGAATGGGGAAAACAAAGATGGTGCTACTCTTGTACACCAATTACCGACGCTGGTTGTGCTACCAAACATGCTGCATTGGACACTACCGATTTATTTATGTATTTATCACTGTATCTCTCTCTATGGCTTAAACATTCATGGCCATAATTCCACATGTTACAAGAATATAATACTAATATCAACATTAATCATTAATCATATTTTATTTGTTCACTAACTGCTCATTATAAAATATATTTCTGAATATGTTTCTAAAAGTTGAATTTACACAATTTTAACACATGTGCCTATGACCAAATACTCATGAAAGTATGTTGTTTTTTTGTTGATGATAGTTCACCGAAAATAAATAACAACTTTGATGGAAGTAGTGGTAAGTGGTATCTAGTGGTACCCACGTTAAACATCTTCATATATATCATATTCTTCAAGTGATTTATTATAACCTATATTATTACTGTATAAAAGAGAAATATTTAAAGATAAAAAGTAAAAATACATTTAAAATTTTTAAATTTAAATATTTGATAATGAAATAGTAATAAATAGTTGGTGAAAATTAAGGGGAATAGGCAAAATAAATAAAATATGTTGACACCATTGTTTCCAACACGTTTCTAGCAGAGGGTAATAAATAGTCTGGTCCTCATTTTTATTATAACAAATAGTTGGCGACATTTTTAATCCTTCATGGCTCTATCCATTACTTGTGATTCACTTGCCCCGTGTTTACAGTACTTGTTGAACCACACCCCAATGTTAAGAAAAGATTCCAAGTCAGATTGTGGCCTGCAAAAATATAACATAAAATAAGTTAAAATCAAGAGTGATTCTCTCATTCTAGTGGTAGCCTTTCTCTACCTTTTGAGTGCATGAACATCATTTTGAAACATAATGATTTTGACATCTACTCCTTTCTCCTTCAAAGCCCGAGCATACTGCACATTTAAACAGTTGAAGTTTTACTGTCAATAGCACCAATAAAGATGGCAATTCCTGACTGTAACTATCTAAAAGCTCCTAAGTACTTACTTGCAACCCATCATAAATTGGAACACGAACATCGTGGGCACCTAATAGGAATAGTGTTGGTGCTTTTACCTGCAGAACTCATCAAAATACAAACATATAATTCCAGAATTCAACTGTATCCAGTAGAAATTTTAAGGTAAAAATCTCAGCATGTATTTTAAGATGAAAAAAAAAAAAAAAACTACCTTTAAGAGGTCAATCTGTCCATGTAAATACTATATAAACTACTTCATATATAGAATCAATAGAAAGGACACAAAGGAAAAAAGGAGATGGAAGTTAAGCTTCATTTGCAAGTGAAAAACAATATGGTCCACTCAATTTGCTCAAAAGATTAACAACGGTTGCAAGGATTATCATCGGTAACAGAAGTAATGAGATGTCTATGCCTCTACATTCTTATACTGCAATGAGCAAAGGGTTTTTTATGGTTTTCTTTTTAATGATCAAGGTAGATTTCATTTTTCAATATGATTTTGTTAAGAGCTCTTATACATACCAGCAAAATTCAATCTACAAGAGTTTATTCAGCTCAATTTACATACCTTGGAAACGTGTGAAAGGGGAGACTTGTTATAAAGGAGAGTCAAATCATCTGCAGAAGGTGGTTCAGTAAAGCAATTTCTGGCAGTGGTTCCACAAGCTTCTACATAGCACCAATCAGGGATATCTGTTGTTCCAATCATCATTGCAAGGTTACAAACAGGATTGATTGCAGCCGCTGCTACAAACTTGTCTGGTGCCTGCAGCAAATGCAGAGTTTGTATGTTACAGCAAATTGATGATGCAACATGTGAGATAAAAACATCTATGAAGTGAGTTATTGCACCTGGCCAATCAACTGGGTTGTCAGAAAACCACCATGTGAAATGCCCATTACTGTAATCTTAGATGGACCAGCAAGACCCAAGTTGATGACATGATCTATGGCAGAGAGAACATCATTGACATCCTATATATGAAAAACTAAAATTAAGTTCCGACCCAGAAAATCTAGTGTATATATATATAGCTAGACTAGCTTATAAATTAAAGCTTTGCTTCTATGGCATAATCTAATCAAAGTATATAGAAAATAATAAATACCTGAGACCCAACATTCCCTGGAAGAGATTGCAATGCTTCCTCACCGAATCCTAATGAACCTCTGAGAAATAATAACATATATGAAACCTCAAAATGGACGATTAAAAACAGTCTTTATCCATGCTTTGACATTTAAAGGTTCTTTAAGCTCTACTAGTTCATAATGAGTTTCTTATGGGTATCCACATTTATTTCCCATTCCAGTATCATATTGAGTATATTTTACTTTACGGAAAGCTATTTAAATTTCATATATGCTAACATTCTCATTTAAACTCTATAAACTTATTCAGCAAAGAGTCGTGTTCTTTATTTTCTCTGGTATTCTAGTTTTTTCCTACTGTAAACTTGCTTCCTTTTCTAAGGATTCAAATGATAGGTTCTACAACCAAAAAAGAAATCTAAAAATATTTCAGGAATCAATTGAAAGAGTCAAAAATTGGCATAACAATAGTTTTTGGCCCAAAGACTTGTATCTGTTTGAGGTCAGGCCATTCATCTCTCTTGGCATAACAATACTGAATCAAACTAATGCTTGGAAGTTCAAGAATATGTTGGCTACCTGTAATTTACAATCAGCAAGCTGTATCCAACTGTAGATAGAAAAGCCAAATACTTAGAAAAGTATGACAAAGAGACGTCTTGGGGCCCTCCATGAAGGATCACAATTAACGGATCAACTTCAATCTTGCTATTGGTTTTAGAAGACACAAATATAGCTTCAAAAGGTTTTGTAGCACCTGAAATTAAAATTAAAATAGATAGATATTAGAGTCAATTGACTGGTTAATAAATTTGAAGAAGATTTATTAATAGGGCGTAATTAATAAGTGTGTTTCTGAAGTACTATATCACCAAATAAGTGGTTGTATTGTATAAGACAATCTTGATCAATTTATCAAATCAAATACTTTCAATAGTCACATAACACAAAGTTCTTTTATGCTTTCTGTTAAATGGTTATCATAGCTCCCTTATAGTGAACATATAAACTATCTTCATTTCTAATTTCCTGTTTCTTCTTGTTTCTTTGTCAATAAAATCAAGATTTTATGCAAGATATAAGACATAGTATTATCTTCAATGCACCAATCAAAAGCTAGCTTTTGTTCATTTTCTTTTTTGGGAGAGGACATGGTGGGGACAGTGCATGTTGGGGAGAGTGGGGGGAACAATCAGAGTATGATTTTCAATAGTGAATTTAGTCCTATATGTATAAATTTTCATCACATGAATCAGGTTAATTCTCCTCATTATTGACGAGAAGTATGATTGAATTTCATATGATTCAATAGGATACCTTATCAATTGGATTCTGAGAAAATACAGATGCAAATGAAAGCATATCTGAAATTTCATTAAGTCATTCAACTTAGCACTGAATATCTACGCCTAAGAAACCAGAATAACTAGAAAACCTTTTGTTTGACCATCATGAGCGTCCTTGACTGAGATCCTCAGTATACTAGACTGGAGAGAGGACAGCATAGATCTAACCTGCAGCCAAAATCCTATGATTCACTTCTAAATAGAATGAAATATGTTTGGAACAATGACTTATGATAATATCTGACAAGAAAATAGAACAAACCTTGTCAGAGCATCTGAATATGGGACAAGATATATTTGACCAACTCCATGTAGTATTGTTTGTCTCCTTCTCAATGGCCTTTCCATACTTTATTTGAGCAACATCAACCGGACTGCTGGAAACTGAAAAAGGATCGACAAAGAAAAAGGATAAAACATATTCCTCCACTTCAAAAGTCCCAGGAATTGACAAATTGAGCAGTTGTTTTTACTGGCAACAATATTGTTCCCATCCAATGTAAGAAGATTCCACGAGAAATTTGGATCTGCTGGGCTGATATGTACTATCTCCCCACTATAATGTGATGAAAAAAGAGTTGATAACAAAGAATAGACAACCTTTGATAAATGGAACAAAAAACATTCCTGTTGTTATTTACTTACCTCAGCACATTCACTGAGAGCAGAACTTCACTGCTGTGCCAGATGGATGAAATAATCACTGTGCAGTTGTCAGATAACCAAGGATTACTATGAATAGTGGTACAATAAAGCCCAGGAAAGCAACCGTCTTCAGCGCACATCACAACAGGAATCTCCAAAATCGATTAAAAAGACCTGAGTTATTAACTGAAAACAATATGCACTAATTGACCTATGTTTAGATCTCACTAAGAGAAGGGGTAGGATGAAGAAGAAAAAAAGAATCTTATTTATAGTATCAATCAAGTATCATATCATGATTTGTTTTGTAAAATAGCAAGGATCCTCAATACTAGCATAAGCAATCTGAAAATCACAAATGAAAAACTACATGGCCTATGTGTATCTAACAACTTGGACTTGAATCCAGTGTATTTAATAAATGAACTAGATGAGAAAGAAAAAACAGGTTCACTCTAAGTTATTAAAGAATGCAGTTAAACCAAATACATTAAAATCAAACTGGCCATATAGGAACAGCTTACGATGTCATAAATTTTGGAAGATTGGAAAGGTTTTCCATTAGTTGGCCAATCGATTCTGTGAAGTGAATTTGTAGCATTATGCACACGAGAGTCCACAGCACTTCTTGCAGATAAAAACACAAGAAATTTTCCATCTGGACTGGTGAAAAATTCATGAATAACGGTCAGAATTTTAAGGACACAACTCATGTACTAATATTTGTACTAATATTTCTCAACAAGTAATATAGTTTCATGAGCTAATATTTGATTAACTCGAGACAAGTCACTTTGTTCATATAAAATATTAGAAAATAATGACCACGGGAAAGTAAGAAGAGACAGTGTTATAAGAAAGGAATAGAAAAACATAAATTTAATGCAGATCCAAGAAACCTATCCTTTGGCTACAACCACCATCCACCAGATACAAGAATTTCAAGCCTTACTGCCACAATCTGTTGACTTGACATGATTTGAGATAGCAATAACTTGATCCTTCTTCTAGTCATCTTCATCTTTTGAAATGTTTCCATTTTCTTGTGAACAAAATCACAGTTATATACACCAAAAACTTCACGGAAAAATGTTTTCCACCCTCAATATTTTGAAACAAATGGAGATTAATTAATACGTGCACAACCAAAACCTAATAACTATTGGATAAAAAGTCTTAAAACATGTGATTCAACCAGTGACCAGCCTACCTGAACCGTGGAAAGAATGCACTGCTTATAGTTTGAGTAAGGTTCAGCGCATGAAATTCTTCAGTTGACCTACATGTAAAACATTGTTTTCATAATTCAATTCAGAAATAACCAACTTTGCAATAAGTAATTATATTCAAATAGAGTCCCAAAACAATAAGAGTTGATAAGGTCTTACTAATGCGACTTACTGGAGCACTGTTTTATTAGATTTTGACTCATGATGCAGTGCTCTTAGTCTAACAGCATATAATGCACAAGGTCTGTTGGAGCAATACTTCATGCCAAGCTTTCTTGGCTTGGATGACCACCCAACAAAAACAAGGTATTGTTCTGAGCCTTCACTAAATGGAGCCCACACAACTTGGCCAATACTCAAAGATTTGTCAATTCCTTTGACTTCTTGGACCTCTCCACTGTAAAATACAAACCAAACTAACATTCCTATATAAGAAGCATATCAAAATATAATCCCTCATTGAAATGAATTATGAAAAACCTGTTGATGTCGATAACAAATAGTGCAGGCTGTCTCTTTCCAGCATATGTTTCTCCCCAGTCCTCCTCCCAGTCCCCTTGACATTTCCAATAACCTGAATCCTTATCTGCACAACCACCTATCTTGTAACCCCCCAAACCATTAAATGTGGGCTTTGCAGGAGAGGGCCCTTCTGCTACATATGCTATACATGTTTCATTTATGTTCCACGAGACACCCTCAAACCTAAACCATATAAAATAGGAAAAACCAATGTCATTGCATGGCATGAAGGATCTACATTACTGTAGTAATAGTTTAATGAGCTAAAAATAATAACATTTTAACATTGAATAATGCCAAACTATGCTGTGCAGATACAGGTACAAGTATTGAATACAATATTATATACACACATATAGGAATTAGACTGTAAAGATTCAATATAAAGAGAGTCACATAATACATGTATTGATATCCGGTGCATATGGTTACACAACTAATTTTGAAGTAACCAAGCATCAAAGGCACAAAAAGACATGAATAACACATCACTTACCATCCATCATTGTATACTGAGCCATGCAGTGATTGAGGAATGTGAAACTCCTTCTCCATTCGAGAAGCGCTCCAAATCTGAAAGCAACAAGGAGCTTCATTCTCTGAATTTCGAATCACTAAGAGCTTTGAGCCAGACGGTGATGGAACAATCATAGACACGCCAGAAATCTCTATTGGAAACGGAGCCCACAGAAACTTCACAGAACTGTCCATTTCTTTTAGAATGTTACAGGACATGATGGATGTCCTCCTCGTGTTTGTTAAAAGATCTGGTTGGGAAACTGCAAACATTCCTTGCAAGTGCAACCCTGGAGCTATAGACAAAAGGGTAAAATATCAATTTTGCTAGCAATGCAATGGAACTATCACAGATCAATGAAATAAATGAACTATGTTTCGATAAACTTCTCAACAATAATTAATGGAGAAGAAAACAATAAGAATGCAAAATGAAATAAATTCTTCTCCTGAGAGCTTAAATTAGCTAATGCATGAATTGCTTCACAAAAAGCTCTCTCATTAAGTTTCTTCATCTAATTTTAACTTATGTGAGTTATTTCTAGTTTTCTCCTTTTAGTCTAATTGAAAAGTTCATTGTTTTTCAAAGAAGGCAACAAATGAGACTTACAGCTAAAAAACCATGCCTTGTCAATGTTGGGAATACTGGTGAACTCTTGAAGTAAGTTGGAAAAGTGAGCATAGTCATCCTCAGCTTCCTTATGCATTTCCAAGCCTGAAACAAAAGCACCAAAGATCATTGCAATTAGCTTGCTAGTTGCTTTATAAAGGATAAATACACTTTTGTTTCTTTAATGATGCAGATTAGCCTACAGGGGAATCAACACCTTGGTGCATAAAAGATGAGAAATAATATAGTGAAGAACATGAATGAACAGTGCAGTGGCATTAGTTAGTGAAGTATAAAAGGGTGGCAATTGGTAAGCGATACAGGGAAGGGAAAAAGTTTCCTTTTTTATACAGAGAATGAAAAAAAAAATACATCGGAAGATGAGCTGATGCTAAAAGGAAGTTAATGAATACTGCAGGATTCAGTATTGAAGAGGTTAATGAGGAGAGAGTATGTAATGGTACCTTTGATTGGTGTGAACTGTGTGAATGAGTGGAGTACTAAATGCAATCAAAGGAAAACGGAACTGTGTTTAAGTTTGATGGAAAGAGAGAAATACAGGTTTTTGTAGTGTCTTGTTTGACTCTGAACACACAGAGAGACAGAGAGAGAGGGTGGTGAAATTAAGAATAGTGAAAATATGTTTTTTTCTGAAGGGGGAGAGTTTTTTATTCATCCAAAAAAACTTATTTATTATACTTTGATATTTGTAATTTACTAAATATCTTTTTCTTGGTACAGCCTTGTCATTGTCTTGTATAGATACTTTTTTTAAAGTGTTATTAACATCAGTGCTCAAGTTGATTTTAATAATTTATTTTTCTTTAACATACAGTACAGGAATCTTTAAAAAAAAATGTTGGAGATCCCTCTAGAATTTCTTTTCCAAAGTAAACTTGTTTCCAATTCATGAAAGAAAACCGTTTCTCACTCATACACCAATTCTGAAGGGCTTGCTTAACAATTTCACATGTCAATCCCTGTATAATTAATTTGAAATATATTTATAAATTATTAAATTATAATGAAAATGCTATAACCTAATGAAATAAACCTAGTATTATTAATTAAAATAAACTTATTTCATTTTTTCTATAAGATTAGATTTTTTTTATTCTAAATAATATTGGTTTGGAAAATAATTATACATATAGACTCAGTGCCAATTTAACTACACAGTTAGATATTATATGAAAATGATAATTTAAAATATGCAAAATAAAATAACAAGAGAAAAATTATGTATACAAGGGAAAGAAAAAGGAAAACTAATACTAATTTTATTAATAATTAAAAGAAATAAATATTAGAATACACAAACATAAATCATCATGTACATTAGGCTAGTATTTAAGGTCTTTCTATCAAAAGAAGAATAACATAAAAAAAGTACTGTTAATAACTATTTTGAAGTTATATTAAATAATTATCTCTTTCTTGTCCCAAAACAGTTATAGTATAACAAAGTTGATAAGATAATTGAATATAAAATTTGTAGTGTTGTTGTGTGGAGCATGTTATATAGGATGAGATAGATAGATAGACACAGAAGAAAGAAAAAGCAGAGATGGCAGTGTGTTCCTCACTCTCACTTCTTCCTCCCATCCCTTCTCAACCCAAAACATTCTCGTATTCTCAAACACCACTCACCAAGATCTTCACCAACGGTAACACCCCAACAAGGTTGTTCTTGTTGAAAGCTGGTTTCAATGAGATAGAGCCTGACCTCAATGAAGATCCTAGAGACGTATATGCCACAAATGGAATTGATGCTGTATATCTTCTCAACCATTCTTCTGCTTTCTTCTCTTTTCTTCTACCCTTTTGTTTCCATTATCACTTTCACTTCTTTCATGCCAATATCAGGATGATTTTGAGTATGGAATTTATGATGGTCACCACACTTACTATGAAGGAGAAGAACAGAAACGTCTGTGTTTTTCTTTCTTACTTCAACTTTCTTTTCACTCTTTTTCATCACTGTCATTCTTTTTTATCTTGCTCCGTACCATGAACAAAAAGATTAAAATGAATGATGTAGAAATTTGTAAGAGAATTATGGGGTTCATTCCCTTGACATCAGAGCATCATCATATACTTGATGAATCCATAAAATACCGATATGGAATAGAAAACCAGATAATAAAATTCACCGAATAAAAATGGTTAAGTGCCTAAATGTATAATTCAGACATGATTTTAACAGGTAGGTTGGTACTTTATTCTATATCTGTAAAGTTTGATGTCAGGTTTGTCTAAGTGCATACTTTTCTGATGACAAAGTTGATGGTGAATATTCATTTCAGGAACATTTTGGGGTTCAATTATGGAAGAGATAGCAGCAGCAGAACCCCCCACAGGATTCCAGGGTGTGTTTTTGATTATCATTCACAACATTTTCAATATATATAATGGTCTTTTTTATCTTATTATCATTCATTTTATGCAGGGCTTATGTCATGGCTCTTTCCACCAGCCATTGCTCTTGGAGTGTACTTCAATGTTCCGGTAACAGAATGTGCATTTGCATTGTTAGTTTTGTATAACTTTGTGATTAACAAGTTTCAATTTTTCAGGGGGAGTACTTGTACATTGCAGCAGGCGTATTTGTAATCGTATTTTGCATTATTGAGATGGATAAACCTGATAAACCCCACCACTTTGAACCTCACATATACAATATGGAAAGAGGAGCTCGAGACAAGTTGATAAATGACTACAATACCATGAACATATGGGAGTTCAATGAAAAATATGGTGACCTGTGGGATACTACTATTCAGAAGGACGACATAACCAAGAGATAATTGTATATATTTCATCACTTATAATGACGATTGATTCCAAATATAGCCATTTCAATTTCATATTCTGTTTTCACTTTTTACTTTTCCCATTTTTCTGTTTCAAGAGGTGTATGTCCTTTTTTTTTTTTCTTTTTACCTTCTTATTTGTAAACAGAAACTTAAGTTCTATTTTACTCATACATAGACCATTATAAATGTTCCAAGGTAACAACACGCAAGTCAAAAGTTTTATGATGACTTCTGGTATGCTATGGTGTCATGGCATCTTCTGGTGATGGCTTGACTTCTAATATTTGCCAACAAAGTCTAATATCTATCGGTTAGCTTTGTAATCTTTAAAGAAAATGGAAGCTTATCAGATATTTATGCTATAATCTAGAACATCTGTTACATTAGAAACGAAAAATCTGCAGTCAGAGAGCACAACGCTTTTTGCAGAGATTAACCTGAGCAAGTGTTTTGAGACATTATAAATAGAGATTAACCTAGAAGATGAAAAATAATTTCTAAAACCTTGATGTGCTGTAGATAATGCAGTTCATTTGACTCGAACCTTCATTGATTCTTTGGCCAGCTTTTATAATTCCAACCAATAATGTGCTTTTCCATATTATATAAATAACTTAAATTATTAAGATAAAACTCTAAGTTTGAATAGAAAAATAATACCATGTTCAGTGGAAGAATAAAAGTTCAGTGGATGCCATCAGTAAAGTTTGGTATAACATATTCTATAGTAAAGATTGTTCTACTGTGTTAAGTATTGATTTTTCTAATCACCATTTTTATGCATTATTTCTTTTACTGCTGAAATACACTGCATTCCATTTCCAATCCTTATCTCTTATTGTCAACTTGTGAAGGTCACTTTGGAATGTAAATGAGGCCACATAGCGGTCCTTAGTTAAATACATCGAACCAAAATTGATTTTTCTGCCATAAACTGCTCGAAAGTTGTGCTATGAGCCAGTCAAACCATTAAAATTCCAGGTGCCATCTCATCAATAATGGAAGTCTAGATCGTTAAGGTCAACTTCTAAGACTTCTGGGATCAAGTTTAGTTTAAGAAATGACACCAAGTTTGACATTATTTCACATGCACTAATTCATTAATTATTAAACACCTGGAATAATAACTACTCTCGGTCAATTTTCTGCATAGTGCAGACTCCACTTCTAGTTCTCTACCTGGTTTTACACGTCTGAAATTTCTTCCCTCTCAGTCTTTATATCCCCAAACCAAAGATAAGTATGAAATGAAGGTAATAAAATTGGAAAACATTATTATAATGTAATGTAATTGTCTCAAAGAGAGAGAGAGAGAGAGAGAGAGAGACAAGATTACAAGATTTTGAAGCTTGATCATCAGTTCTCTCAGTTTCAGTTTACTGTATAAATTGTATTAAATTATTAAAAGCCAAAACTTTAATGATTAGAATCGTGTGCCAGAAGGCAGCTGTAGAAAATGGAACACCCTTCATCAAAAGGAATCTGAAAATTCATTGTTCAAACATCTTGACCAGAATTTAGACAAACTTGTCACACAACACAACATAAACATTAAGAAGAAGAAGACGATGACTCGAATATAAACCCAGAACCCCAAAACAAAACCAACCACCTACACAAACACAATGACACCCCTCAAAATTCATCACTTCCTCCTTCTCATGTTCATCTTCTTCTTCTTCTTTTTGCTCCCATCTTCCCACGCCCAAACGCCACGTCAGATGAACAACACGGGCTTCACGTGCACGGGCACCCGCACCTGCGCCGCCTACGCCTTCTACCGCGCCTCCGCCCCCAACTTCCTGGACCTGGCCGCCGTGGGCGACCTCTTCGAGGTGAGCCGCCAAATGATCGCCACGCCGAGCAACATCTCCTCCGTGTCCTCCGCCCTGGTCGAAGACCAGCCCCTCTTCGTCCCCCTGAGCTGCTCCTGCAATCCTGTGAATGCCACCTTTGGTTCCCTCTCCTACGCCAACATCTCCTACACCATCCAACCCAACGACACCTTCTTCGTCGTCTCCACCTACAAGTTCAACAACCTCACCACCTACCCTTCCGTCGAAACCGTCAACCCTACCTTGGTCGCCACCAACCTCTCCATCGGCCAGGTCACCATCTTCCCTGTCTTCTGCAAATGCCCCGACACCAACAACACCAATTACATGATCTCCTACGTTGTGCAACCCGAGGACAACATCTCCTCCATTGCCTCAGCTTTTGGGGTTCAGGAACAAGCTATAATTGACGTCAACAACGACACGCTATATGACTACGACACCATTTTCATCCCTGTGGAGCAGCTTCCGTCTCTGTCGCAGCCTGCGGTGGCTCCGGCTGCGCCGCCTGGTGGGAATGGGACTGAGAGTGGGAGTGGGAGTGGCAGGGATAGGACGGGAACTGTTAGAGGGTTGGGGATTGGGTTGGGGGTCGTGGGGTTGTTGCTGGTGTTGGTGAGTGGGGTGTGGCTGTGGAGAGAGTTTGTGATGAAGAAGAGGCTGGGAGATGAGGATGAGGATGTGGAGGGAGGGAAGAAGAAGGTGTATTCGGGAGGGAAAGAGGGTCAGAAAGGTGGTTTGGATTTGAAACTGATGGCGAATGTATCGGATTGTTTGGACAAGTATAGGGTTTTTGATATTGAGGAACTGGTGGAGGCCACGGATGGGTTTGATGAAAGGTCCTTGATTGAAGGATCCGTTTACAAAGGGGAGATTGATGGGGAGCTCTTTGCCATCAAGAAGATGAAGTGGAATGCCTATGAGGAACTCAAGATCTTGCAGAAGGTAACCACTCACAACACCAATATCTCTTCCTTAGTCCTTTTCTCACATTCTTGCAGAACATCACTCGTTGTTTGTTCTTCATTTTCATCTGCCATCACTTTACAGAGTTTTAGGATCATTTGTGATTGGAATTTGGATTAAGGTGTGAAACTGAATTCTGTACATGTTTGAATTTAATTTCTCTGACAAAATTTGCATTGCTAATCACCTGAAAATTATGGTAAGCTTAAGTTTTGAGGAAGTTATTGTCTCTTTGTTTTAGAAAACTGTTATGAATTTTAAAAAACTTAATATTATGGTATTTGTTGTTGGATGAGAATAGAAAAAACGTTATGGGTATGAATTATTTTCTTTTAGAATTTAACTTCCATGCAACATAATCAGTCAAACTTTTTATTGATGTGTCTCTTAAGAAAAGTAATGAAAAGATCAATAACTTGTGCTAGTTCCTGGTGTTATTCCGGATACGGCAGAAGCAAATATGTAAGAACAGATTGAAATTTGAAACAGTCGATGATAAGGTTAGAGTCAAAAGAACTTTACTTTGAATAAAATAGGGTGGGAGTTAATGAATATCTTATGTTGATGATTTAATCAGATGATATTAAGTGAAGTGACTTGTCTGATGAGTAGTCAACCTGCCACTAATTTTTATAATTTAGCATAATCAAACCAAGGGAATAAACCTCTAGATACCCTGGAGATACAGAATTATTTTAATACTCGGAACAAAAATTGATCGGAATCTGGCTTGAGAATTAATGATTCTGTTGTTGCTGTGCGAACAAACCTTCATTTGTAAAGCAACTTGTCTGAATGGATTTGTAAAACTTTGTCAGACTTGATTTATGTTGGTGATTGTCCATGTTCATTATTTTCATGTTTGTATGTCAGAAACGCATCAATCTAGAGGAATAAAACAATAGTGGTTGACGGCATAGTTGCTTCTAGGTATTTAATAAAAGATGTTTCCAACTTTGTCATATTTTTCAGGTCAGGGTTAATTAATACTATTATAGAGTATGGTGTCAATGATTTAACTAAAAAGCAGCACGTCAGGTGCAGTTAAAAGCACAACGAAAGACAAAGTCGCCGCTTACCTTTTTGTCTCTATCCATTTCATGACAAATTGGTTAATACGTATTCCCATTTGAGCCCTTAGGTAGTGGTTGAATTTAGGTGGTTACATTTCTAATGAACAAGTATCAAAATAATAGTATAATAGGCTACTAAGTATCCATGTAAGAGTTTTAGCACTGGGTTGATTATATATGTGAAGCATGATTGATGCTTGAGTGGTTGATTAACAATGTGTGATTTTCTGTGTTGAAGGTAAACCATGGGAATCTGGTGAAGTTGGAGGGATTCTGCATAGACCAAGAAGAAGCAAACTGCTATCTAGTGTATGAATATGTGGAGAATGGATCTCTATACTCGTGGTTGCATGAGGAGAGAAAGGAAAAGTTGAACTGGAAAACAAGGCTAAGAATAGGCATTGACATTGCCAATGGCCTCCAATACATCCACGAGCACACAAGGCCACGAGTTGTGCACAAAGACATAAAGAGCAGCAACATTCTGTTGGACTACAACAAGAGAGCGAAAATTGCAAATTTTGGGCTTGCAAAGTCTGGAATGAATGCCATCACCATGCACATTGTGGGAACACAGGGCTACATTGCCCCTGAATATCTGGCTGATGGAGTGGTGTCCACAAAGATGGATGTGTTCTCTTTTGGTGTTGTGTTACTTGAACTAATTTCTGGGAAGGAAGCCATTGATAAGGAGGGAAATCTGTTGTGGGCAAGTGCTATGAGAACCTTTGAAGTGGAGAGTGAGCAAGAGAAGGCTAGGAGACTGAGGGAATGGATGGATAAGGACATTTTAAGGGAGACATGCTCAATGGAAAGTTTGATGGGTGTTCTCACTGTTGCAATTGCTTGCTTGCACAAAGACCAGTCAAAGAGGCCAAGCATAATGGACATTGTCTATGCACTCTGTAAAAGTGAAG
>Ga0099823_1002850_pt1 | contig 15979 bp, 14 predicted proteins | sample CowpearedBW_FD_76831 | JGI IMG/M metagenome (GOLD analysis project Ga0099823, IMG submission 76831) | Root nodule microbial communities of legume samples collected from California, USA - Cow pea red BW | ecosystem: Host-associated > Plants > Roots > Nodule | place: USA: California | collected...
CTGACCTCGCGCCTGATCGACCGCCCGATCCGCCCGCTGTTCCCGGAAGGCTTCTTCAACGAAGTCCAGGTCGTCATCCACACCGTCTCGCTGAACCCGGAAGTCCAGGCCGACATCGCCGCGATGATCGCCACGAGCGCCGCGCTGGCGATCTCGGGCATCCCGTTCAACGGCCCGATCGGCGCCGCGCGCGTGGGCTATGTCAACGGCGAGTACGTGCTGAACCCGGGCAAGACCCAACTGATCGACTCGAAGCTGGACCTGGTGGTCGCCGGCACCGAAGCCGCCGTGCTGATGGTCGAGTCGGAAGCCGACCAGCTGAGCGAAGACATCATGCTGGGCGCCGTCACCTACGGCCACGACCAGGGCAAGATCGCGATCGCCGCGATCAACGAGCTGGTCCGTGAAGCCGGCAAGCCGTCCTGGAACTGGACCGCCCCGGCCAAGGATGAGAGCTTCATCGCCAAGGTCACCGCGCTGGCCGAGGAAGAGCTGCGCGCCGCCTACCAGATCCGCTCCAAGCAGGCCCGCACCGAGGCTTGCCGCACTGCCTACGCCAAGGTCAAGGACGCCCTGACCGCGGAAGGCGTCGCCTTCGACGGCGTGGAAGTCGACGGCCTGCTGTTCGAGATCGAAGCCCGCATCGTGCGTGGCCAGATCCTGGCTGGCGAGCCGCGCATCGACGGCCGCGACACCCGCACCGTCCGCGCCATCGAGATCCGCAACAGCGTGCTGCCGCGCGCTCACGGCTCGGCGCTGTTCACCCGCGGCGAGACGCAGGCGCTGGTCGCCGCGACGCTGGGCACCGACCGCGATGCGCAAGTCATCGACGCGCTGGCCGGCGAGTACTCCGAGCGCTTCATGCTGCACTACAACATGCCCCCGTTCGCCACCGGCGAGACCGGCCGCGTGGGCAGCCCCAAGCGCCGCGAGATCGGCCACGGCCGCCTGGCCAAGCGCGCGCTGGTCGCGGTGCTGCCGAACAAGGAAGACTTCCCGTACTCGATCCGCGTGGTGTCGGAGATCACCGAGTCCAACGGCTCGTCGTCGATGGCCTCGGTCTGCGGCGGCTGCCTGTCGCTGCTGGACGCCGGCGTGCCGCTGAAGGCGCACGTCGCGGGCATCGCCATGGGCCTGATCAAGGACGGCAACCGCTTCGCCGTGCTGACCGACATCCTGGGCGATGAGGATCACCTGGGCGACATGGACTTCAAGGTGGCCGGCACGACCTCGGGCATCACCGCGCTGCAAATGGACATCAAGATCCAGGGCATCACCAAGGAGATCATGCAGGTCGCCCTGGCGCAGGCCAAGGAAGCGCGTCTGCACATCCTGGAGAAGATGGTCGACGCGATGGGATCGGCCAACGCCGAGATCTCGCAGTTCGCGCCCCGCCTGTACACGATGAAGATCAATCCGGAGAAGATCCGTGACGTGATCGGCAAGGGCGGCGCGACCATCCGCGCGCTGACCGAAGAGACCGGCACGCAGATCGACATCGCCGAGGACGGCACCATCACCATCGCCTCGACCGATGGCGACAAGGCCGAGCTGGCCAAGAAGCGCATCGAGCAGATCACCGCCGAAGCGGAGATCGGCAAGGTCTACGAAGGCCCGGTCACCAAGATCCTGGACTTCGGCGCGCTGGTCAACATCCTGCCCGGCAAGGACGGGCTGCTGCACATCAGCCAAATCGCGCACCAGCGCGTCGAGAAGGTCACCGACTTCCTGAGCGAAGGTCAGATCGTCAAGGTCAAGGTGCTCGAGACCGACGAGAAGGGCCGCATCAAGCTGTCGCTGAAGGCGCTGCTGGACCGCGACGCGGCCCCGGCCGCTCCTCATCACGGCGAAGGCTCGGCCGAGTAATCGGCCCCGCCGCACCGCGCGTCACGTCATGAAGGCGATCGCCATCACCCAGCCCGGCGGACCCGAGGTCCTGCAGCTGGTCGAGCGCGCCGACCCCGTCGCCGGGGCTGGCGAGTGCCTGATCCGTGTGCAGGCCTACGGCATCAACCGGCCGGACGTGCTGCAGCGCAAGGGCGCGTACCCGCCACCGGCGGGCGCCAGCGATCTGCCGGGTCTGGAAGTCGCCGGGACCATCGCGTCCGGCGACGCCCAGGCGCTGGCGGCCGCCGGCCTGAAGGTTGGCGATGCGGTCTGCGCGCTGGTCGCGGGCGGTGGCTATGCCGAACTGTGCGTGGCGCCGGTGGTCCAATGCCTGCCGGTTCCGAAGGGCTGGAGCATGGCCGAGGCCGCCAGCCTGCCGGAGACCTTCTTCACCGTCTGGAGCAATGTCTTCGAGCGCGCCCGCCTGCAGCCCGGTGAAAGCCTGCTGGTGCATGGCGGCAGCAGCGGCATTGGCGTGACGGCGATCCAGATCGCCAAGGCGCTGGGCTCGACGGTGCTGGTCACGGTGGGCAATGCGGACAAGGCCAAGGCCTGTCTGGCGCTCGGCGCCGACGTCGCGATCAACTATCGCGAGCAGGACTTCGTCGAAGAGGCGAAGGCCGCGACGGGCGGTCGCGGCGTCGACGTGATCCTGGACATGGTGGCGGGTGGCTACGTCGCCCGCAACGTGCAGTGCCTGGCCGACGACGGCCGTGCCGTGATCATCGCGGTGCAGGGCGGCGTGAAGGCCGAGTTCGACGCGGGGCAGGTCTTGCGCCGCCGGCTGACGATCACGGGCTCCACCCTGCGTCCGCGTCCGGTCGAGTTCAAGGCGGGGATCGCCCGCGCGCTGCGCGAGCGCGTGTGGCCGCTGCTCGAGGCGCGTGCCATCGTGCCGGTGATCCATCGCCAATTGCCCGCGTCGGACGCCGCCGCGGCGCATGCGCTGATGGAGTCGGGCGAGCATGTCGGCAAGATCGTGCTCACGTGGTGAGCCTCGGGCGTCCCCACAAGGATTTTCGGTTTCAAGGGAGTTGATCTGATGCGCAAGAAACTGGTGGTCGGCAACTGGAAGATGCATGGCAGCCGTGCAGCCAACGCCGTGCTGCTGGCGGGCCTGAAGGAAGCTGGCCCGTGGAACGCCCAGGTCGCCGTGTGCGTCCCGTTCCCGTACATCACGGAGACGGCGCTCGCGCTGACCGGCACGCAGGTCGCGTACGGCGCGCAGGACTGCTCGGCGCACGAGCAGGGCGCGTTCACCGGCGAGGTGTCCTCGGCGATGCTGGCCGACATCGGCTGCCGTTATGTGATCGTCGGCCACTCGGAGCGCCGCGCCTACCACGCTGAGAGCGACCAGCTCGTCGCCGACAAGGCCAAGGCGGCGCTGGCGCATGGCGTCACGCCGATCGTCTGCGTCGGCGAGACGCTGGCCGAGCGCGAGTCCGGCCGCACCGAAGAGGTCGTCAAGCGCCAGCTGGCAGCGGTGATCCACACGCTGACGCATTGCATCGGCGAGATCGTCGTCGCGTATGAGCCGGTGTGGGCGATCGGCACCGGCCTGACGGCCACGCCGGAGCAGGCGCAGCAAGTGCATGCCTTGCTCCGCCAGCAATTGCGCGCGGCCACGCAGAAGGCCGATCAGATGCAGATCCTGTATGGCGGCAGCGTCAAGCCCGACAACGCCCCACAACTGTTTGCGCAGCCGGACATCGATGGCGGCCTCATCGGAGGCGCCGCGCTGAAGGCGGCCGATTTCGCGGCGATCTGCCGCGCTGCCGGTTGAAGTCCGGCGTTCAAGGTTCCTGGAGAAAAAAGCAATGCAAGTGATGATGAATCTGGTGCTGGTGCTGCAGCTGCTCGCGGCCCTGGCGATGATCGGCCTGGTGCTGGTGCAGCATGGCAAGGGCGCGGACATGGGCGCCTCGTTCGGCAGCGGGGCCTCGGGCTCGCTGTTCGGTGCGACCGGCAGCGCCAACTTCCTGTCGCGCTCGACCGCGGTCGCGGCGACGATCTTCTTCGTGTCGACGCTGGCGCTGGCCTACATGGGCAGCCATCGCGACGGCGGCTTCAATGCCGGCCCGTCGGCGGGCGAGCAACTGCTGGAGCGCGCGGCGCAGCCGGCCTCGACGGCCTCCGCCGCCGTGCTGCCAGGCGCCTCGATCGCACCCCAAGCGGCGCCGTCGGCGGCTGCTTCCGCGGCGTCCAACTGACAGACGTGGGCGGCAAGCGCCAGCAGTTGAATAAAATTGCCTTGGTTTCCTTTCGGACCCCAGAAAGCTGTATAGAATTCGAGGCTGTCTGAAACGCGAGCCGTCAAGACAAGGTCACTGAAGGGTGACAACAAGCCGACGTGGTGAAATTGGTAGACACGCTATCTTGAGGGGGTAGTGGCGAAAGCTGTGCGAGTTCGAGTCTCGCCGTCGGCACCAAAATAAATCGGCCTGCCATGGTCTTCGCGATCTAGCCGGAAAGCCGGATCAAGAGTGATCAAGCAGGTCGAGGGACTCAGGAAATCTCCACGCAATACATGTGTGCGATTCTCCGGAGGACAAGGCGGGCGCGGTCCGTGAGCGATTGGATAATCGCTGGCGGCGCGCCCGTTGCTTTTGCCGAATCGTTGGTCGGCCTCAGGTCCGCCAATCATCGGTGACACGTCGGGAATTGGTTTTGCCGCGCCCAGTCGGCATATCTCGAATCCCGGCATCAAAACGAGAGCAAGCCGTGAGCCTGGAACAATACCTGCCCGTCATCCTTTTCATCCTGGTCGGTTGCGGAGTGGGTATCGCCCCGCAAGTGCTGGGCTTTCTGGCGGGCCCGCGTCGCCCTGACGCGGCGAAGAACAGCCCCTACGAATGCGGCTTCGAGGCCTTCGAGGACGCGCGCATGAAGTTCGACGTGCGCTACTACCTCGTCGCCATCCTCTTCATCCTCTTCGATCTGGAAATCGCCTTCCTGTTCCCGTGGGCGGTCTCGCTGCGCGAGATCGGCGCCCCCGGCTTCTGGGCGATGATGATCTTCCTGGGCATCCTGGTCGTGGGCTTCGCCTACGAGTGGAAGAAGGGCGCGCTCGACTGGGAGTGAGCGCCCGGTGACGGACTCCCGGCCGCGAGGCCGGAGCCGTGAATGCATCAGGACACGGCGCCCGTTTCGGGCGCGTGTCCGTTAGGGAAGGGCGAGTCGTCAAGAGGACGTCAAGCGATGTCCGCAGGATCGAAACCCTTCTCCGCTGATCTCGAAAGATTGGAAATTCGATATGGGTAACGAAGGCGTTTTGAAGGAAGGCTTCATGACCACCCAGCTGGACAAGCTGGTGAACTGGTCCAAGACCGGCTCGTTGTGGCCGATGACCTTCGGTCTCGCCTGCTGCGCGGTGGAGATGATGCACGCGGGCGCCGCGCGCTACGACATCGACCGCTTCGGCATGCTGTTCCGTCCGAGCCCGCGCCAGTCCGACCTGATGATCGTGGCCGGCACGCTGTGCAACAAGATGGCGCCCGCCCTGCGCAAGGTCTACGACCAGATGGCCGAGCCGCGTTGGGTGCTGTCGATGGGCAGCTGCGCCAACGGCGGCGGCTACTATCACTACAGCTATTCGGTGGTGCGGGGCTGTGACCGCATCGTCCCGGTCGACGTCTATGTCCCGGGCTGTCCGCCGACCGCCGAGGCGCTGCTCTACGGCATCCTGCAGCTGCAGGCCAAGATCCGTCGCGAGAACACCATCGCTCGCTGAGCAGAAGCAGGCTGACTCCCATGACCATGAAACTCGACACCCTGCAGGCGGCGCTGCACTCCGTGCTCGGCGAGCAGATCCTCGCGCTCAAGCGCGAGCTGGGCGAAATCACGATCACCGTCGCGGCCAAGGACTACTTCAACGTCGCCAAGCTGCTGCGCGATCACTCGGAGCTGCGCTTCGAGCAGTTGATCGACCTGTGCGGCGTGGACTACTCGACCTACAAGGACGGCGCCTACGACGGCGCGCGCTTCGCGGTGGTCTCGCACCTGCTGTCGATCAACAAGAACTGGCGCCTGCGCGTCAAGGTCTTCGCGCCTGACGACGATTTCCCGTCGGTGGCCGCGGTGACGCCGATCTGGAACGCCGCCAACTGGTTCGAGCGCGAGGCCTTCGACCTGTACGGGATCATCTTCGAGGGTCATGAGGACCTTCGTCGCATCCTGACCGACTACGGTTTCATCGGCCACCCGATGCGCAAGGACTTCCCGGTGACGGGCCATGTCGAGATGCGCTACGACCCCGAGCAGAAGCGCGTGATCTACCAGCCGGTCACGATCGAGCCGCGCGAGATCACCCCGCGCGTGATTCGCGAAGACAACTACGGGGGCCTGTGAGCATGCCAGCCGAAATCAAGAACTACACCCTGAACTTCGGTCCCCAGCACCCGGCCGCGCACGGGGTGCTGCGCCTGGTGCTCGAGCTGGACGGTGAGGTGATCCAGCGCGCCGACCCGCACATCGGCCTGCTGCACCGCGCCACCGAGAAGCTGGCCGAGTCCAAGACCTTCATCCAGTCGCTGCCCTACATGGACCGTCTCGACTACGTGTCGATGATGGCCAACGAGCATGCCTACTGCCTGGCCATCGAGAAGATGCTGGGCCTGGAGGTCCCCGAGCGCGCGCAGTACATCCGCGTGATGTTCGCGGAGCTCACCCGCATCCTGAACCACCTGCTCTGGCTGGGCGCGCACGGCATCGACTGCGGCGCGATGAACATCCTCATCTACTGCTTCCGCGAGCGTGAGGACATCTTCGACATGTACGAGGCGGTCTCGGGCGCGCGCATGCATGCGGCCTACTTCCGTCCGGGTGGCGTGTACCGCGACCTGCCGGATTCGATGCCGCAGTACAAGGTCAGCAAGATCAAGAACCAGAAGGCGATCGACAAGCTCAACGAGAACCGTCAGGGCTCGCTGCTCGATTTCATCGAGGACTTCTGCAACCGCTTCCCGGCCAACGTCGACGACTACGAGACGCTGCTGACCGACAACCGCATCTGGAAGCAGCGCACGGTGGGCATCGGCGTCGTGTCGCCGGAGCGGGCGCTGAACCTGGGCCTGACCGGCCCGATGCTGCGCGGCTCGGGCATCGCCTGGGACACCCGCAAGACCCAGCCCTACGACGTGTACGGCCGCATGGACTTCGACATCCCGGTCGGCACCAACGGCGACACCTACGACCGCTACTGCGTGCGGGTCGAGGAGATGCGCCAGTCCAACCGCATCGTGCAGCAGTGCGTGAAGTGGCTCAAGGCCAATCCGGGTCCGGTCATCACCGACAACCACAAGGTGGCGCCGCCCAGCCGCGTGGCGATGAAGACCAGCATGGAAGAGCTGATCCACCACTTCAAGCTGTTCACCGAAGGCTTCCGCGTCCCCGAGGGCGAGGCCTACGCCTCGGTCGAGCATCCGAAGGGCGAGTTCGGCATCTACATCGTCAGCGACGGCGCCAACAAGCCGTACCGGCTGAAGATCCGCGCGCCGGGCTATTCGCACCTGGCCGCGCTGGACGAGATGGCGCGAGGCCACATGATTGCCGACGCCGTGGCCGTGATCGGCACGATGGACATCGTGTTCGGTGAAATTGACCGTTGAGTGGTGAAGCGATGAGCAGCACTGAATTTGTCTTGAGCGACGCGACCAAGTCGCGCTTCGCGCGCGAAGTCGCCAAGTACCCGGCGGAGCAGGCCCAATCGGCCGTGATGGCCTGCCTGTCGATCGTCCAGCAGGAGCAGGGCTACGTGTCCCGCGAGGCCGAGGACGCGATCGCGGACTACCTGGGCATGCCGGCGATCGCCGTCTACGAGGTCACGACCTTCTACAACATGTACAACCAGCGCAAGCTGGGGGCGTTCAAGCTCAACGTCTGCACGAATCTTCCGTGCCAGCTGCGCGACGGCCAGAAGGCGCTGGACCACCTGTGCGCGAAGCTGGGCGTCGAGGCCGGCGGCACGACCGCCGACGGCGTCTTCACCGTGCAGCAGAGCGAGTGCCTGGGCGCCTGCGCCGACTCGCCGGTGATGCTGGTCAACGACCGCCAGATGCTGAGCTTCATGAGCGCCGAACGGCTGGACGAGCTGGTGGACGCGCTCAGAGCCCACCATGCGGCCAACAAGAACTGAGGGACCTGGACGATGACCAACATCGCGAACATCGACCTCTCGAAGTGGCAGGCCACCGGCAAGGAAACCTGCTTCCACGACCGCAACATCACCCCGCAGATCTACGCGGGCCTCGATGGCAAGAACTGGTCGCTGAAGGACTATGAGGCGCGCGGCGGCTACCAGGCGCTGCGCAAGATCCTGGCCCAGGGCGAAGGGCAGGGCATGACCGCCGACCAGGTCATCGCCGAAGTGAAGGCCTCGGGCCTGCGCGGCCGCGGCGGCGCCGGCTTCCCGACCGGCCTGAAGTGGAGCTTCATGCCGCGCCAATTCCCGGGCGCGAAATATCTCGTCTGCAACAGCGACGAAGGCGAGCCGGGCACCTGCAAGGACCGCGACATCCTCATGTACAACCCGCACATCGTCATCGAAGGGATGGCGATCGCGGCGTACGCGATGGGGATCAAGGTCGGCTACAACTACATCCACGGCGAGATCTTCGAGGTCTACGAGCGCTTCGAGGCGGCCCTGGAAGAGGCCCGCGCGGCCGGCCTGCTGGGCGACAACATCCTGGGCAGCGGCTTCAGCTTCCAGCTGCATGCGCACCACGGCTTCGGCGCCTACATCTGCGGCGAGGAAACCGCGCTGCTCGAATCGCTGGAAGGCAAGAAGGGCCAGCCGCGCTTCAAGCCGCCGTTCCCGGCCTCGTTCGGCCTGTATGGCAAGCCCACGACGATCAACAACACCGAGACCTTCGCCGCGGTCCCCTGGATCATCCGCAACGGCGGCCAGGCCTATCTCGAAGTGGGCAAGCCCAACAACGGCGGCACCAAGATCTTTTCGATCTCGGGCGACGTCGAGCGTCCGGGCAACTACGAGATCCCGCTGGGCACCTCGTTCGAGAAGCTGCTCGAGCTCGCCGGCGGCGTGCGCGGCGGCCGCAAGCTCAAGGCGGTGATCCCGGGCGGCTCGTCGGCCCCGGTGCTGCCGGCCGACATCATGATGCAGTGCACGATGGACTATGACTCCATCGCCAAGGCCGGCTCGATGCTGGGCTCGGGCGCCGTCATCGTGATGGACGAGACCCGCTGCATGGTCAACAGCCTGCTGCGCCTGTCCTACTTCTACGCGCACGAGTCCTGCGGCCAGTGCACCCCCTGCCGCGAGGGCACGGGCTGGATGCACCGCGTGATCGAGCGCATCGCCCACGGCAAGGGCCGCGTCGAGGACATCGACCTGCTGAACTCCGTGGCCGACAACATCCAGGGCCGCACCATCTGCGCGCTGGGCGATGCCGCCGCGATGCCGGTGCGCGCGATGCTCAAGCACTTCAAGGGCGAGTTCATCGCGATGATCGAACAGGCCCAGCAGAACAAGGCGCCCGCCGCGTCGTCCCCGTCCGCCACGGCGAAGTCGCCGGCGCACGCCTGATCGGAGCCGCTGAGAAGAACTATGGTTGAAATCGAACTCGACGGCCAGAAGGTCGAAGTGCCCGAAGGCAGCATGGTGATGCATGCCGCCGAGAAGGCCGGGACGTACATCCCGCACTTCTGCTACCACAAGAAGCTGAGCATCGCGGCCAACTGCCGCATGTGCCTGGTCGACGTGGAGAAGGCGCCCAAGCCGCTGCCCGCCTGCGCGACCCCGGTCACGCAGGGCATGATCGTGCGCACCAAGAGCGAGAAAGCCATCAAGGCCCAGCAGGGTGTGATGGAGTTCCTGCTGATCAATCACCCGCTGGACTGCCCGATCTGCGACCAGGGCGGCGAATGCCAGCTGCAGGATCTGGCCGTCGGCTACGGCGCGGGCTCCTCGCGCTACACCGAAGAGAAGCGCGTGGTGTTCCACAAGAACGTCGGCCCGCTGATCTCGATGGAGGAGATGAGCCGCTGCATCCACTGCACGCGCTGCGTGCGCTTCGGCCAGGAGATCTCCGGCGTGATGGAGCTGGGCATGGCGCACCGCGGCGAGCACAGCGAGATCCAGACCTTCGTCGGCCGCACCGTGGACTCGGAGCTGTCGGGCAACATGATCGACATCTGCCCGGTCGGCGCGCTGACCAGCAAGCCCTTCCGCTACAGCGCCCGTACCTGGGAGCTGTCGCGCCGCAAGAGCGTCAGCCCGCACGATTCGACCGGCGCCAACCTGATCGTCCAGGTCAAGAACAACGAAGTGCTGCGCGTCGTCCCGCTGGAGAACGAGGCCGTCAACGAGTGCTGGATCGCCGACCGCGACCGCTTCTCGTATGAGGCGCTGAACAGCGACGAACGCCTGACCACGCCGATGCTCAAGCAGGGCGGCGAATGGAAGCCGGTGGACTGGACCACGGCGCTCGAGTACGTCGCCAACGGCCTGAAGCAGATCAAGACCGAGAAGGGCGGCGCGTCCATCGCGGCGCTGGGCTCGGAGCACAGTACCGTGGAAGAGCTGCACCTGCTGGCGCAACTGGTGCGCGGCCTGGGCAGCGAGAACATCGACACGCGCCTGCGCGTGGTCGATCCGGCGCTGCGCGCGGGTGAAGGCAAGGCCTTCTGGCTGGGCACCTCGATCGCGTCGCTGTCGGCGCTGGATCGCGCCTTCGTCGTCGGCTCGTCGCTGCGCAAGGACCATCCGCTGTTCGCGCAGCGCCTGCGTCAGGCGGCCCGCCGCGGCGCGCAGATCGTCGCGCTGGGCGGCTCGGTCGAGGACTGGAAGATGACGGTCGCTTCGACGCTCGTCGCCGCGCCGTCGGCTTGGGCCGCTGAACTGGCCAACGTCGCCACCGCGATCGGCGCCGCCAAGGGCGTCAGCGCTCCGGCGCAAGGTCAGGCGACGGACGCCGCCAAGGCGATCGCCGACGCGCTGCTGTCGGGCGAGCGCAAGGCCGTGCTGCTGGGCAATGCCGCGATCCAGCATCCGCAGGCCGCGACGCTGCTGTCGCTGGCGAACTGGATCGGCGAGCAGACCGGCGCCAGCGTCGGCGTGCTGTCGGCCGCGGCGAACACCGTCGGCGCCCAGCTGGTGAAGGCCCAGCCGGGGCAGGGCGGCCGTTCGGCGGCGCAACTGCTGAACGACCAGCCGGCCAAGGCGCTGCTGCTGCTGAACACCGACCCGGTGCTGGATGGCCCCAACGCCGCCGCCGCCGCCAAGGCCGTCAACGCGGCCGAGATGGTCGTCGTGCTGAGCCCGTTCAAGACCGGTCCGGTGGTCGAGTTCGCCGACGTGCTGCTGCCCACGGCCCCGTTCACCGAGACCTCGGGCAGCTTCGTCAACGCGGAAGGCCGCTTGCAGAGCTTCGTCGGCGTGGCCAAGGCCCGTGGCGAAACCCGTCCGGGCTGGAAGATCCTGCGCGTGCTGGGCAACCTGCTGGGCCTGCAGGGCTTCGAGTTCGACAGCTCCGAGCAGGTCCGCGCCGCGGCGCTGGGCTCCGAGCTGGACCTGACGAACCGCCTGTCCAACGGCATGTCGGCGCAGTCCGCGGCGCTTGCTCCGGTGCAAGGCCTGGAGCGCCTGACGACGGTGCCGATCTACGCGACCGACGCGCTGGTGCGCCGCGCCACCTCGCTGCAGCTGACCCGCGACGGCCGTGACGCGGCCATCGCCTCGCTGCCGCAAGCGCTGTGGACCAGCCTCGGTCTGGCCGAGAGCGGCAACGGACGCGGCGCGCAGGTGCGCGTGACCCAGGACGGCGGCGAGGCCGTGCTGGCCGCGCAACTGGACGCATCGCTGCCCGCGAACGTGGTGCGCATCCCCGCCGGCGTCCTCGAGACCGCCGCGCTGGGCGCCCTGACCGGCGCGATCGCCGTGACGAAGGCCTGAGGACGAGACGACGATGGAAAACTTCTACAACGCCGGCGCCTCGGCGCTGGGCATGCTGTGGCCGGTGATCTGGAGCCTGCTCAAGATCATCGCCGTGCTGCTGCCGCTGCTGGGTTGCGTCGCCTACCTGACGCTGTGGGAACGCAAGGCCATCGGCTGGTCGCAGATCCGTCCGGGTCCGAACCGTGTCGGTCCGATGGGCCTGCTGACCCCGATCGCCGACGCCGTGAAGCTGATCTTCAAGGAGATCATCGTCCCGAGCGCCGCGAACAAGAGCCTGTTCTTCCTCGGCCCGATCATGACGATCATGCCGGCGCTGGCCGCCTGGGCGGTCGTGCCCTTCGGCCCGGGCGCCGCGATCGCCGACGTCAACGCCGGCCTGCTGTTCCTGATGGCCATCACCTCGCTGGAGGTCTACGGCGTGATCATCGCGGGCTGGGCGTCGAACTCGAAGTACGCCTTCCTGGGCGCGCTGCGCGCCTCCGCCCAGATGGTGTCCTACGAGATCGCGATGGGCTTCTGCCTGGTCGTGGTGCTGATGGTCACCGGCTCGATGAACGTCAGCGCCATCGTGACGAGCCAGGAGAAGGGTCTGTTCGCGTCGCACGGCGTGAACCTGCTGTCGTGGAACTGGCTGCCGCTGCTCCCGATCTTCCTGGTGTACTTCATCTCCGGCCTGGCCGAGACCAACCGCCATCCGTTCGACGTCGTCGAAGGCGAATCGGAAATCGTCGCCGGCCACATGATCGAGTACTCGGGCATGTCCTTCGCGATGTTCTTCCTGGCCGAGTACGCCAACATGATCCTGGTGTCGGCGCTGGCGGTGCTGATGTTCCTGGGCGGCTGGTCGGCCCCGGTGTCGTGGTCGCTGCTGGGCATGGAGACGCCGCACTTCTTCCAGCAGACGATGGCCTTCTGGAACTGGTTCTGGCTGTTCGCCAAGACCTTCTTCGTCGTGACCTGCTTCCTGTGGGTGCGCGCGACCTTCCCGCGCTATCGCTATGACCAGATCATGCGTCTGGGCTGGAAGATCTTCATTCCGGTCACCCTGGTGTGGCTCGTCGTGGTGGGTCTGTGGATCCAGTCGCCGTTCAACATCTGGAAGTAATCCGAGGTATCTGCTGTGATCAAGGACCTAGTCAAGAGCTTCATGCTCACCGAGCTGCTGAAGGGCATGGCCCTGACGGGCCGGCATTTCCTCTCGAAGAAAATCACGGTGCAGTTCCCGGAAGAGAAGACGCCGCTGTCTCCTCGCTTCCGCGGCCTGCACGCGCTGCGCCGGTATGAGAACGGCGAGGAGCGCTGCATCGCCTGCAAGCTGTGCGAGGCCGTGTGCCCCGCCATGGCGATCACGATCGAGTCCGACGTGCGCGCCGACGGCTCGCGCCGCACCACGCGCTACGACATCGACCTGACCAAGTGCATCTTCTGCGGCTTCTGCGAGGAGAGCTGCCCGGTCGACTCGATCGTCGAGACCGAGATCTTCGAGTACCACGGCGAAAAGCGGGGCGACCTGTACTTCACCAAGGACATGCTCCTGGCGGTCGGCGACCGCTACGAGAAGCAGATTGCCGCTAGCAAGGAGGCCGACGCCAAGTACCGCTGACCGGCCCGGCGGTTCCAGCTCCCCGCGCTCGCGCCGGGGGAGGGGATCGCGGCCGGCGGCCTGCTTGCAGGAACCCGCATGGATATCACTACCGCGCTGTTCTACGTTTTCTCGGCCGTGCTGCTGGGCTCCGCGTTCCGTGTCATCACGGCGAAGAGCACCGTGCACTCGGCCCTGTTCCTGATCCTCGCGTTCTTCAACGCGTCCTGTCTGTGGATGCTGCTGAAGGCCGAGTTCCTGGCCATCACGCTGGTGCTGGTCTACATCGGCGCCGTCATGGTGCTGTTCCTGTTCGTCGTGATGATGCTGGACTTCGAGTCCACCGCCGTGCGCGAAAGCGTCTGGAAGCACCTGCCGATCGCGAGCCTGGTGGGCGCGGTGATCGCGCTGGAGATCGCGGCCGTGCTGATGGGCGGCTTCCGCGGCGTCGAGAACGCCCCGGAGATCGCGAACATGGCGCAGCTGGGCAACACCAAGCTGCTGGGCATCGAGATCTACACGAACTACCTGTTCCCGGTGCAGATCGCGGCGGTGCTGCTGCTGGTGGGCATCATCGCGGCGATCGCGCTGACGCTGCGCGGCCGCAAGGACTCGCGCCACCAGGATCCGTCGCAGCAGGTCAAGGTCCGCAAGGCCGACCGCCTGCGCATCGTGAAGGTCGCGGCGACCGTCGAGGCGCCCAGCGCGCCGCCCGTCCCGGCTGACAAGAACGAAGGAGCCGCGTGATGACCGCGCTGAGCCTGAACCACTTCCTGATCCTGGGCGCGTTCCTGTTCGCGCTGTCGGTGATCGGCATCTTCCTGAACCGCAAGAACCTGATCGTGCTGCTGATGGCCATCGAGCTGATGCTGCTGGCGGTCAACATGAACTTCGTGGCGTTCTCGCACTACCTGGGCGACATGGCCGGCCAGGTGTTCGTGTTCTTCATCCTCACGGTGGCGGCCGCCGAGTCGGCGATCGGCCTGGCGATCCTGGTGGTGCTGTTCCGCAACCGCAGCAGCATCGACGTGGAAGAGCTGGACGCCCTGAAGGGCTGACGAGCGTCAGGAAGAGAGAAAAACAATGTCTGCAACACTCTCCCAGAACATGCTGCTGGCGGTGCCGCTGGCCCCGCTGGCGGGCGCCATCGTGGCGGGCCTGTTCGGCAAGCAGGTGGGGCGCCGCGGCGCCCACACCGTGACCATCCTCGGCGTGCTGGTCGCGTTCATCCTGTCGGCGATGACCCTGAGCGCGGTGCTCGACGGCGCGCGCTTCAACCAGACCGTCTACGAGTGGATGACGCTGGGTGGCCTGAAGATGGAAGTCGGCTTCATGATCGACGGCCTGTCCGCGATGATGATGTGCGTGGTGACCTTCGTCTCGCTGATGGTGCACATCTACACCATCGGCTACATGGAGGAAGACCCCGGCTACCAGCGCTTCTTCAGCTACATCTCGTTGTTCACCTTCAGCATGCTGATGCTGGTGATGGCCAACAACATGCTGCAGCTGTTCTTCGGCTGGGAAGCGGTGGGCCTGGTGTCCTACCTGCTGATCGGCTTCTGGTACACGAAGCCGACGGCGATCTTCGCCAACATGAAGGCCTTCCTGGTGAACCGGGTCGGCGACTTCGGCTTCATCCTGGGCATCGGCCTGCTGGTGGCCTACGGCGGCTCGCTGAACTACACCGAGACCTTCGGTAAGGCGGGCGAGCTCGCGAAGATCGGCTTCCCCGGCACCGACTGGATGATGCTGACGGTGGCCTGCATCTGCCTGTTCATCGGCGCGATGGGCAAGTCGGCGCAGTTCCCGCTGCACGTGTGGCTGCCGGACTCGATGGAAGGCCCGACCCCGATCTCGGCGCTGATCCACGCGGCGACGATGGTGACGGCCGGCATCTTCATGGTGTCGCGTTTCAGCCCGCTGTTCGAGCTGTCCGATACGGCGCTGAACTTCGTCATGGTGATCGGCGCGATCACGGCGCTGTTCATGGGCTTCCTGGGCATCATCCAGAACGACATCAAGCGCGTGGTCGCGTACTCGACGCTTTCGCAGCTGGGCTACATGACGGTGGCGCTGGGCGCCTCGGCCTACTCGGTCGCGGTGTTCCACCTGATGACGCACGCGTTCTTCAAGGCGCTGCTGTTCCTGGGCGCGGGCTCGGTGATCATCGGCATGCACCATGACCAGGACATCCGCAACATGGGCGGCCTGCGCAGGTACATGCCCATCACCTGGATCACCTCGCTGCTGGGCTCGCTGGCGCTGATCGGCACCCCGTTCTTCTCGGGCTTCTACTCGAAGGACTCGATCATCGAGGCGGTGCACGCCTCGCACCTGCCGGGCGCGGGCTTCGCGTACTTCGCGGTGATGGCCGGCGTGTTCGTGACGGCGTTCTACAGCTTCCGGATGTACTTCCTGGTCTTCCACGGCAAGGAGCACTTCCACCACAAGCCCTTCCCGGGCGAGCACGACCATCACGACGACCACGGCCATGGCCACGACCACACGCCGCACGAGTCGCCGTGGGTGGTGACGGTGCCGCTGATCCTGCTGGCGATCCCGTCGGTGGTCATCGGCTACTTCACGATCCAGCC
>Ga0099823_1002851_pt1 | contig 15977 bp, 5 predicted proteins | sample CowpearedBW_FD_76831 | JGI IMG/M metagenome (GOLD analysis project Ga0099823, IMG submission 76831) | Root nodule microbial communities of legume samples collected from California, USA - Cow pea red BW | ecosystem: Host-associated > Plants > Roots > Nodule | place: USA: California | collected...
ATATATATATATATATATATATATATATATATATATATATATATATATATTAGATTTCATCTTAAAACCCAAGTAATTAAGATATACAAACCATTCTACCAAAATGACAACCAGCCCAACATGGTAGAAAGGACATAATAAGCTATTCTACTCAAAGAATGCCTAAGCTCAACAGAAAAACTCAATATTAACAAACCTGTGTGACGGCTGCTTCTCCAATAACTACAAGAATATCGAGCATATACTCCAAAATTTCTTCTGGATAAACTCTAGTAATAGCAGAAAGAACAGAAAATATATGGTTGCGGGTGATAACATCGGAGTTCTGGGCACACTTTATCAGTAGCTTAATGTTAATTTCACTTTTAATCTTTTCCTGTCAACAACGGTAAAACTTTATGTAAGGATATAACCAAAATAGTGAAAAGGTAGTCAAACTAAGTTATCTAACGTAATAAATTTCCAAGCTTCACAATTAGGATGCATACATTCTGTGAGGCAATGCTTTTAAGAGAAATAATTATATCCTCCAGGATTATCAATAGAGTCTGTTGAATATGATATATTGTGCTATTGTTGGCTTCGGAAGGACTTGATTTTTGGCTTAACCTTTGCACAGGGATAAAGGACTCATTCACCCATTCCTCTGAAAATACCTTGCTAAGAAGCTTGAAGAAGGGTCCTAACAGTAAATGCCTGCAATAATCAAATTGAAAATTTAAGACACTTAAATGCTTCAATCACTAATCTCCGCAGTACACATAATGTAACATTCAGATTCAGAATTAACCAAACACCTATTTGTTATGTCCTTCTTCAATAGCAAAACATCAAGAAGGGAACTAAGGATATAGAATGGATTATCTCTTCTCCATATGCTATTAGAAGGATCTTCAGCTTCTTGATGTCCAACCAATTTTTTTTTCTTCACAGCCTTTTTATTTGAAGAAATAACTTTAAAACTCTTCGGTGCAAGTATGTGATCAAGCATGTAGCCAACAGTTGAGAAACTAATCTGCAATTCCAACATATCCCCAATTATTCTCAATTAAATTTGTTTTCATCCAATTGTGGAATACTAAATTGGAAGAACCCTTCCACTACATTAAAAAATAACATGACAACAGCAACAAAGTTTATTCCAACTAGATGAGGTAGGTAGGACATTGAAAAGAAGCATAATGCAAAATTAAACAAATAACATTTATAGTGCAAAACAACTAGCTGACTCAAAAGGTCATGTCCATTGACAAGAATGGAATTTACAGTATTGAAAATTTGCCTCAGGTCACCACCATATTAACAGTTTAAAAACTTCCAAAAGACGCTATCTATTTATTCATTAAAAAATACTATAATTAATTAACAATATTAAGGATGTTATTACTCAAGTTTTAAATAGAACGTCGTAAAAACATTTTTATGGACTCAATCACCAGCATAAAGGACACAGGGGTTCTCATACATGTAAACAAAAAGTGTTTCCAGAAAGACCAAGGCTAATTAATAGAAGATATACTGATTGTTAAAGTTTCATTATTTTAGGTCTCACCCTATGTCAGTCCGTGCACTCACCGAGTGTTTTCAATTTTTATTGAAATCTTAATACCATCTGTTAACCATCAGTAATTTAAAAACTTAAAGAGAAAATTCACTGTAGAATGTAGACATGCAATTTATCCGCGGAGCAGCACTTATTAGTCATTAGGATTTGTTCAAGGTGTCAATATCAATCATTAATGTGTCTTCAGCTGACAAGTAAAGGGGCATTTGGTTTTACAAAATGTTTTATATTTTTACTGCCTATCAGGAAGCAAAATCTAGTGGGTTTCATTAGCACTACCCCATTCCCCAAACAATAAAATAATAAATAAACACCCTTTCCAAAGAGAAGTTCCAGATAGAAAATAGAAAATAATTAAGTTCTTTGCAAATAACTACTAAAAAAACTTACACTACAGAAAGATACATAAAAAAGGAACTAACCAAGACAACACACAGTTAATAACATTTGATTATGAGCAATAAACTCACATCTATACGCATTAATGCCTCTTTAGTTGCACGTTGTACATCACCATTACCATTATGCCACAGAAACACAAGCTCACAAAACAAATGCTCCTGGAAGGCACAAGAAAAAAAGGCAAATTATCACACATTTTTATTGCATAAAGCCAAGAAAAGGCAGCAATCATTAGATCAACTCATCAATAATCAAGAATGACAATAACAAACTATATAAATAGATATTCTGCCAATAAAACCTTCACTTCATTCTTCAACTCCACATAGAATTTACTGTTGAGTTTGTTCAAAACAGTGATACAAGGCTTTACACAGGCAGGGTCATCCGAATTCAGGCCCCCAAACTGAAATGTCCAGAGAATGAAGTCAGTAAATTCAAAATAACCATACACGTTATGAGAAAAATATGCATAAAGTATCTCACCCGCAATGCTTTCAGTAAAAGATCTTGTAGATCATTTCCACCAGAGGGAGATGACATAGCACAGCTCTACAAACAAAGTGGAACAAATTCAAATTTAATCTCATAATAAAGGTTCCAGCAGTTAAAACTAAACACAAAATACAAACCTCCAGCAAAAGGCTCGTTATCTGAATTTCATTGTCTGACAATTTTGGACAAGACAGACCGAGCTCTTCATAGTATTGCTTAAGAAAAGTGAACAACAAAGAACCAACTTCTGGAACATTCATAAGGGCATTCCCAATTCCTTTGAACAAGGATAAAATCATTAGCTGCAAGGCACATAAACAAGTAAGTTACCCATATGTATTAACACTGTTAATCTGAAAGGAACATACGAAACCTTCATATGTATCACTATCTAATATCTATAGCTATAAGATAAATAGCAAAATAGAAGAGAGTGAAGACATCAAACCTTTCCATAGTTAGAGAGTTTCAGCGTGGAACCCAAAATGAAGCCTATGATTCTTGTTTTCGTAGGCTGATCAAACCTGAACAGATATGTTTGAAAACAATGTGGAATAAAGGATCTCAAAAATTAGTACAAATGAACATTGTTCACAAAAAGTAAAAATTGAAACAACAAACAAACAAAAAGGTCTAAGATGGAGAAAGCTACAAGATGACTCAGAAATTTGCATCAAACAATGACAGTAAGTATCAGAACCAAGAAAAACTGAATATTCCTAAATGGCTAAACCTATTCTATCCCCTCTCCATCTCAACTAAACAACAGCTTAAACTCCACAACAAAGATAAGCCCCACAATCTGAAACATTAAGCAGATTGTAAACTAATAAACAAAAAAGAAAACATTATTGTAAATCAAATAAAACAATGTTAAATCTATGTGACTGTACATCTGTAAGGTGGACCAATTTACACCTATTTCATCCTCTAATATAAAAATATTAATTCACAAAATAGTTAAGGTGACCAAATCACATATAGAAATCCAAGCTGTCGCAAGGGCAAAGTAGAACCACTTGTAGAGTCCTTTGTCTTAAGTGCAGCCATTTGTGTAGCTGCCTTAATTGCAACCACAAGGCCGGAGATTTAGTCCCACACTGACAAGCAATAGAGCCAAAGTATATGATATAACTAGGAGGGAACCCTCTCCGTAACACCGATTCTTTGTGGCTGCGTTGGGCCCAAACCCAAATTATAAAATGTATGGGTTCATATACAGTTGCCACACTCCAAGGCTGGTGGAAGTCCTAGGCATGATAGGGAGTTTATAAATTTGTTTTAGCAGTGGTTAACCCAAGCTAGCCTTGGATGAGGCATCCATAAAGGTTGTTTTAATTGCAACCTTAAGAGTTTTTTATTTAACCACATATCAACCAAACAAATAGCAAAAGCAGTGTATAAGTAGAGGATTGGATTTTAAGTCCAATCCATTTAATTAAACTTGGATTGGATTTTTCTGGATTTGAAAATTCAAAATCAAGAAGATTTAAGACAACTTGGACCTGACCACACCAAAGTCAAGTTTGGTTAAGCCAAACCTAGGTTAGATCAACTCGTATTTGGCCTAAGTCAAGTTGGGCTAGGAAAAACCTAGATAATGGTGAACAGGGTTTGCTTACCAACCCCAAGATAAAGGATCACACAAGGGTTTTTTTATTATGTTGGGCTCTGCATTTGAGTTGGGTTGTTTGTAATTTGTTGTTAGATAGTAATTTGAATTTTTGTGATTTTAATTTGTACTTGGAGTTTAACATCATTTTGAATTGTATTGAAGTTTATTTAGATTTTAATTGGGTAAACCAGTGAGTCAACCCGTTTAACTCATCAAACCGTGGTAGGCCGGGTCAGGTTCAAATTTTTTTGGCTCAATAATAACTGAGACGGGTTGGGTTGGCTCACTAAGTGGCCAACCCGTGGTGGGTTGGGTAGGACAGGCTGTTTTGACATATCTACGTACAAGTTACTTTGAGACAAAATCAAGCTAAGTCGTGCGGGCCCAAGTTGGGCCAAGTCCAGATCAAGTAGAGTCAATTCGAACCTAGGTCAAGAAAGGTTGGGTTGGGCCAAAGGAATGCAAAGTTGGATTGGATCTATAATGGATGTTCAGGAATCCAATCCATGATCACCACTAGTCATTTGTCAAACATCATTTAGATTTTAGTAACAAAATAAAAGGGGAGTTCATCCAAATGTTCTCCACATTTAAGAAGATCACGTATGTGGAAAGATATTTCACAAAGCAGCAGCTAAAGCAATGAATATAAAAAACAGTTCTACAGAAATAAAGTGCAGCTATTGAAATAAGAATAATAAGAATATCCATCATAACATCAAAAATACCTTTTTTCAACATTTTGAGGTACTAAAATGTTTTGATGTTCCAAGTTGTTTGTAAAGGATGAGCTCAAAGCGGATGCAAATAGTGAAGGAAGAAATTTCTTGTCGGATAATATGAATGTTTTCAGCTGACTCATCAGGGAGAGAAGCTCGCCCACGAAATGGAACCATGAGGCATTGTTCCCTGTTCTTATCATTATTAGATACTTACAAAGTACTAAAGTGAAATTAATAAAGAATTGCGGACTACCTCAAATTATTCTAACATATTACCATTTTTCTTGCCAGCATGCTCAAAATGACACCACAATGTGTACAATGAATCAATACAGTCCATGGCAGCAACCCTTATATTCTGGAAGAAATTAGAAAGATGAAAGGAAATTATCAGCAGCCAACAACACTCCCACAAAAATTTAAAGAAAGAAAAAGATAAAACAGCAAAACCATGAATAAAAATAACGAGATACATTGACAAGACAATGTACCAACAATTACAGATTGGCAGTATACAGAAAAGAGGGGAATAAATACCAAGTCTAGAGAATAAAGCTAACAAAGAATTGTACCTGAGTATCACTCGCTAAAGGAACAAGAACAGAAGGGAATTCAGCTAAAAGTCCAAGTTTCCAATTATCTGGTTCCAGGCTACAAAGATATGCATAGCATTGAAGACTTTCAACCTGGACTGCAGCAGAAACACCTGCAAATAGAATATTCAACCTAAAAATTAAGCCAATTGGAACTTATATGACTTCTGAACCATAAAATGTTAGCTAGAGAATACCTACACAGTTTGGAAATATGAATTCAAGCTACCATGATTTCAATAGCTTCCCCCGAAAAAATAACAAAACTATAATAAAACAACTGCACTTGCATAGATGGAAAAACACCAACTTTGGATGGGCATATATGCATCAATTAAAAATATATTAATGCTGTGGATTAGAATCAGAAAAAGATATACAAAAGCTCTTTTGGTGTGAGATAAGCCTCATTGACTCTACCAAAATCTTTCAGTTTTGAATAAAAAATTAGAATCATTTGACAGTGTATAAGACTCACGATGACTTCAATAGCAACTTCAAACTAATGGTTCCAAAGAATAAAATTCCTCTTCTCCAAGTAAACAGAAATCATTTGCACAAAAGTAGATGAAAGGATAAAAGGGGCTTTTGCTAGAAGTGCTTAAAGATTTAGGAGAATTTACCCAGGTTTACTCAGAAAAGAGTTTAATAGTGAGTTAACTCGTTTTCTCAGTCTAGGATCACAAACTCGAAAGAGTTTAAAGTTAACTTGAGAGTTTGACAACTTTGCTCTCAAGTAACTTTTCTCATAAATTTAATCTTCAAGTAAACTATTCTATTCTCACTTGAAAAAGTATAATACTTTATGAGAAGAGGGCTTCTCTGATATTTGTTTCTCTAAGCATCCTACATACTTTGAATACAAGAATCAATGCATCTTAAATTGTTCTCTCGTAAAATGATTTGGCATTGGGTATGTTTGCAATGATAATGAATATGAATAATACAGCCCGTTGGGCAAAAAATACAATCCAGCATATACACAACAGAAGGAACAAAAACATTGTCTAACAAGAAAACATGGTGAGAATCAAACAAAAAAGATAAAGTATATAGCAACCTTCCTCTGTGAAAAACTTGGACAAGAGACAAGAAGGAGATATTCTGCACTGCACTGCTAAGTGATGGAGGTGTTTACGAAATGCATGCTTCAATTTTGAGGAGGCAAAAAAAACAAACAAATTCCTTATCTTGCTGACCCACTTATCACCATCACGCTGCATTTTGAAAAAGGTTCATTCATCCGATCAGTGATGAAAAAAACGAGTCTAGTCAAAAATTCTGAGAAGGAAAGCAAGTTCATAAGACAAATTGATTACAGGATTACAAAAATGGCAAAGGAATTCCTAACCAGCAGAATGTCAGAAGGTGCTACAGATAGTAGTAGTTCTAACAGCCTCCAAAATATGCAAATCATAACCTTCACGTTAATAGGCCTTAGATTGGCATACAAAAGATCTTTAAAGAAATCCTTGCACTCCCACTCTAGCATTTCAGAATTGAACTGCAAAAGAATTCCCAAAAATTGAAACAGTAACAACTAAAATTTAGCTTCTCAGCACAGAGAAAAACAAGACAAAAAATGAACTAGGAAAAACTGCATGCAAGTAAATCGTATGTACCTCATCCAATACGACATCAGCAGCTACTTGAGTTTCCCACTCAGCCTTTAGTATAGGAAATAGACATTCAAATAGTGCACAAATGTCTTCATCTATGATCACAAGAAACAAAGTCAATTAATAACAAGTTTATGACAAACAAATCTATATTCATTATCCGATCAATCTATTTTTACTGTACAGCAAATGTGCAATATTTACTCCAATATTTTGACATGGACTATTTCTGAAAATATGTAATTCAAAAACAGAAGGAGAAAGCAAACCTTTTGGTTTTATACAAAGAGACTGCAAGAGAACAAAAATGAAGAGTGTCTTTGACAACTCTAAATCACTGCAGCATTCCACAAACCATATAACATGCTCTTCAGGATGGACCAAGAAATTTTCAGCCATTTTATTGACAATATTCAAGTTAATTGAAGATAAACTTCCAGCTATCGATGCCTGCAATTTTACATCCAAGAGTCAGTAAAGCGAATGGTGATTGCCAATTTCTTTTGACAAACATATTTAGGAGTGGCTGTGCTTACTGATGAATAACTAATGACTTTGATAAAACTCTGCTATACATGTACTACTATGGGATTTAATTTAGTTATCGGAATTTGTCCAATATTTTCTGTATTTATAAAATTATTTCATTTATATCAGATTTATTTTTCTTTCCTGCAGTCAAGGGATCTTGTAAGTTTTAATTATTCCCTTCAACTACTGTACCATTATAAATAAAGTTAAGGAACCTTTCTGCTCAAGCATTTCACAATACTAGTAACATATAATGTTCATGTCCTAGACACTTTGGCCAATCCTACAGAATCTTGAGTTTGACAGACTTGGGTTTTTCTGACAAATAGATTTAAATTTCTTCTTACTGTATATTATACAATAAATATAAATTTAGAGCAAACTAGTTCAAAAGCAGATACTTACCACTTCTCCAGACGAAGCCATGGAAACATTCTTATAAAGTGGCCAGTTGATTTTGTTGACTAGTGCCAAAGCCTTTAAATTCAAGCTCTGTGTCTGCACAAGGCAAAATAAGTGCCAGGGAAATATAAAAACAATTTAGAAAGAAGAAACAAGATCAAAATATAATAAATTTTTCATCCAAAATACAAACTAAATCTGAATTTAGCCACTACCTGGGGTAGAACAATGAGTAATGGAAAAATCATAGCAGCAACGTTTTTCAAGTAATCAGAATGATCACTGAAGTAAGAGATAGTCTTCTTTAAACAAGTGAGAGCAACTTCACCATTTAGACTGTCGTTATCAGCAGAACCTACAAGAAAATGCGGTGCATAAAAGATGCAGTGGAGAAAGAGCACAAAGTACTTGTTTTATTCCCATTATTTAATTCCCCCAGACACTTTATGGCTAGATGCATAATCCTTGAATGAATCTCTAATACGGACACAAGCTAAGTTCATTTGATTAAAGACTACCAAAACACAAACATCTCTATGAAGCCAAATTCATCCATATCCATGGATATAACAGAACTGGAATAAGTTTATTAGACCAAAACAGGAAACAACAAGCTGTAATTTTGTGAAGACAAATATACACTAGTAACAGTAGAACAGCAACAACCTATACATTCCGCAGATCATGTTTTGGTGAACTAGAACCATCCAACCCATCTCTATGCTTCCATTCTTCTAATTTAAATTTTAATACAGACATTATCCAACTAAAGTTTTCTTAATAATTGACTGTACAATCTAAGATGAGCATTGACAGCTTGAATCATCATATGAAGAAAAACTCCAAAAGGAATCATATGACCAAATCCAGTCATCATAAAGGAAACGCATATTTTGATACAAATAAACATACAAATGGAACCCCAGACACACTTCAACAAAGAAATGGACAAGAATGAGATCAATGAACAAATTAATCCCATAATAGACACATTCAAAAAACGCCAAGGAGACCTAGACATTTATAAGACCACATTTATTTCTCTAAGCATAACTCCCACCACTAACATTCATAAATCAAAATCCACCAAGAATGCATTCAAAGAACAAAATCCTCTTCCCAATATATCAATAAGTCAATGCACGCTGCATTCATTGTAGTGCCACAATACAACATAAACATATAGGATAAACTTCTACCTAATTATTTATAATATACCACCAATTACCTGAAAGCAGTTTGTCCATGCATCTTTTTAGCACATTCAGTAGTGCATCAAGAAGCTTAGAAGAATCTATTACATTTGGCAAGCCATCAACACGTAAAGCTGCTTGAACAACTGTTAATTCTTTATCATCTAGCAGTCTTAATATGGCCTCTTGAACGTTTATAAGATTCTGATAACCAAGATGTGTCTTGTGGTTAGTCAAAAGTCAAAGACTTCAATTATAAACAATAATGATAATCAATTGATGCATAGCTTATTGATATAATTTATTATGGAAGACCAAGAACTAATTAATAAACTACTCAATGCTACCACAACCAGACCTTTGGACTGGTACCAACAGCGCACTTCTTACTTGCATTTTCCATTCGTATTCAGACATTGCAAGGTGATACAAAACTTTCTTACCAACCATTCTCTGCCATGGCATGTTCTTTGGACAGACTTGTGCCCTTGGTTTCATCATGGGACAAGGCTCAGTTTACAGAGGGGTTTCATTTGAGTTTTGACAGATTTGTATGGACGTTATACTGGGCTCCAGGTAGCTTTTGAGGCAGATATACTCCTCTCATCTTATACACCTTATCTAACAAATTAAATATTCTAACAAAAATCTACCTATAACCTCGCCAAAATCAGTGACCTTAGAACTTCCTTATTAACAAAGCCATATTAGATCACTAATGTACCTCAGTTCAGATCATTCAAAATGGAAACTGAATATATCAGAATATATTTCTAAATACAAAAAGGTATTTTAAAACTAGTATTTGACATCAACATTTGTTATCTCAACCATGTCCTACAAATAAAAACAAAGAAAAGTAATATGCCACCAGAATCAGAAATTACAAGTACTGTAAACCAGGAGGAATCAATTTACAGCATTCTAACTTACACTCGATCTTGCTTCATTACAAAATTAATTTTTGGTTGAAACAACAATTGAATTAAAATAACACACTACCAAAATTTATATATGTCAAAAATATTGTAAAATATGGACAGTAAGAAGAAACTTAAATGGTTTATATTTTCAAATTATACATCAAATTAAATGGTTTATATATTCAAAGTATACATTAAATATGGACAGTAATGAGAAAATTAAATGGTTTATAAATGTTATTAAGTGGTGAGAGACTGGGTGTAACTTATACCAAACAAAGGAGGAAACAGAATTTAATGCTTTTCAAACATTGTCATAAATGAATACAAATTAATGGAAACATAAGGTTTTTTGAAGGATGGGAAAATTAGAAGAGCAGGTATACCTTTGAACCAGCCTTGGTTTCCGGGATAACAGAATAATCTAAATCAAGCAGTGTAGCACGACGAACATCAGCCTGTAACATATCAAAATTTATCATTATTGTACATAATACACATAGATTTATATAAACCACATTCAATAGAAGAGCAATAGTAGATACCTTCGGATGATACAGGCCAAACCAAACTTTTGAGTCTGAGATATCAAGTGCAGAATCCAAATTTCCATCTAACAACTTACACAAAACCTTATACAATGAATCATCTTTCTTGGAACGAACTTTGTTTTCCTGTTAAACATATTCAAAGTTGAACACATTATAAACTATCTCACAGTGCATGAGAACTGAAAAGCAGAAAATTCATGAGCATGCCTGAAGGAAATGATGAACTGCACCACGTAGTTCAGAAGGGTACTTTGTGTTGAAAATAATCAGAATCTTCTTCGCCCAGCCAGCTAACCAACAATTGACAAACCAACATTATGAGAAATAACCTAAGCAGCAAATATTAACAGACAAATTGTAGATTTTTCTAGTAGAAAACATAAAGCCAGTAGAGAGCCAAGTGATTACAAAAAGCATTATAACAAAATAAAAATATAAACCAACTATTGAAAACATATAAAGCACACATTTTAATGATTTAATGTGTTATTTAACAAGTTCATAACTTAACTAATGGGTTATTTAAGATATATCATAACTATGATGCCTTTCCACACTCAAACTTGGACAAAATAGAGTTAGTGTCCACACGGATTGTTGGCAGCCTGAATGTATTGAACAGTAGTATATGCAATTCCCTGTGTTACCATTCATCTTCTTTCATTGTCTTTGGATTTCCTTATAAATCCATACATGCTATTCAAAGATGAAAGTATAGCAAAGATGAGTGTGTAGTTTCTAAACAAATAAAACTTCCCCTGTTGAAGGCATTAGAGTTCAAATTCAAATTCTAATTTTCTTTCCCATGTTTCATACAGGGTTAAACTATTGAAGAATGGACTAAAATTCCTTGATAATGGCATCATTTTCAACAGTGTGATCCAAGAGTTTGGCTTCCTATTAAAAGGAGTTTACCACGCAGTATGAATGAAGTAATGTCAGCATTCGGTATAATGCTATGCTTTGTTCTGTTGTTTCAAATGCCAGTTCTTACTTTTTATATACACAATACACGCCTTTTCTTACATAATACTGATACAGAAAACTAACCAGTGCTAGTATAGGATTTTAACATCATGCATATATTACACAAAAAGTTCTGTTTCGGGAAAATAATTTCCCAATAAGCTAGCAAACAAAGCTTCTTAGCCTCAAAAATAAGCTAATACAAACACAAAGTAAGTTCAAACTTAACAGTTAAAGAAAATTTACCCATAACTTAAAATTCTTCATGAACATTGCTTTCAGAATTCAGAAGAAAATCCAAAAAGGTATAAAAAAAATTGTTTACAGAAGCTTCTAAAGGTTCATTGACTCACTCTCAATATGAATTATTATTAAGCTCAACCTTATGAATTAGAACAAGATATATAATTTGGGGTACAGAACTAAGTAATGAACTCTTTACAATTCAAAATCAGATGTACCTGACATGGAAGAAGTCGAGTCACCAACTTTTTGTGATAATTTCACACAAGTTGAAAGAATCGTTGTGACCACATGAGAAACAAAACTGTTTATGGGGACAATTTCTACCAAGGATAGCAAAGTCTGCTGACAGTATTCATCAGAACTGCAATCCGTAATTGTTAGAGTCAACACAAGACACAATAAAATATGACTTGAAGCATATATGCAAAGAAAGACAATCATACAATGCTCACCTGCAGTCAATCAGGGAGTCCAAAAGCACACGAAGAAACTTTTCAATATTGAACTCCTTAGATAATTCTAATAAAACCCCTGCCAGGTCCCTACATAATTAAAAGGGATTAACTAAGGTATAAATATAAATAAAGAGAAGGGAAAAGTTCAAGGATAGTGACTATGTAAAAGTTGATCAGTTCAATTTGACTACCTTATTTTATTTAAAACCTCCAAGGCCTTCGTTGGGAGTATTTCAACATTTTGAAACTAAGAAAATTCCAACATAACAAGTTAAAATAAAAATATAACAATATTCAGAAATAGATATTGCATTGTGAAAGGAAATTGGATAAGCTCTATTTACCACCCAAAAATTGACCAATGCCTCCGTTTAAACTATATGCAAACATACAGGATTACACAAGTACCTGAACAAGATTGATTAAGGTAATAAGGGACAATCGAAACCAATAGATATCTGTCATCTCTATAGCCTCGCCACGAGCAACATCAGCAACTGAACGTATCAAACCATTCAAAAGTTTAGGAGCTAATGCCGCTTTGTTTCCAAGCAAACCAATGATCATCAAAGAACCAGCCTGCATATGAGGAAAATTTGAAAAGACAATTGTTTCAGAAAGTACCAAGAAACGTAGCACAAAAATTGTTAGAATATGTCAAATAATTTACTTTATCTTAGATCATGTTTTAGTATTAGTTTGCCAATATTTTCACAATATCTTAAGATTGCTCAGTGATTAATGTAATAAAGAGTTAGAGTTAGAGTTTTTTATTTAAGAATATACCATGACATTGCAAATCATTATAATTATGACCAGTATAGGATCATTCCAAGTCTCTATTTTCTACTTTACCTCCCTCTACACCTAAAACCCCACATTTTAATAGATAAAATAAGGCCTCAAAAGAGGTCAAGCATACATATAATATAATCACAGTTTATGGTTGTGATAACACAGTTCCCTCAACATGTGTGTTCTAGAAACAGATCATTATGGTCTCTCTTTGCCACTCAGTGCAAATTAATTTTAGTAGAGTCTCTATCGCAACTACAAATATGGATTGAGATTGGAAGGCCTTTCTATGAATTAATTCTATTTCTGCTTTCAATGAAAAAATAAACAATATGTTCAACTATTTAGCATTCAATCTTCATCACAGACTGACTATGGAAAAGGAAAAATCATGAGTTATCAGATTAAAGCCATATCATTTTTTCACAAAATAAAATAATATAAGAAAAATGCCTATCCAATAAAGAAAAGATACTAAAACTCAAAATAAAACAACCAAGCTTCATCCAACTCGGCAGGGTCAACCATTATAGAATTGTAGAATAGTATGACATCACTATTCTAGAGTACAAGGGTTTTGAAAAGCAAAAGGATCAGATACGAAATAATACTATGATATCAATTGCTTGAACATATCATATAGATTATAACATGAGCTTGTCTGAGCATATTCTACATTTATGGAAACAAATTATAAAGAATGCACGAAATACTTCAAGACAATAGACAAAGAAACAGTGAATAACATTTGTTAACGGAGAGGTTTAGCCCCACTTGTTAGTGATGAGTAATATTGTACTAGATGATATTAGTGATGAGTATTCTTGCGCTAGATGATATTTTAGAACAGAAAAGCAAATTCAGTAAGTCTACCATCGGCAAGTAATTACACAGACAACTAGTGAGAAAGTAATCACAAAATGCATTGCAGTATGATGTCTAAATATAATCAGTACTAAATTCTAATCCAGAGATAATTTCCTTGGAATCTAACCTTGTGATCTGAAACCCCATTAGTGCCAGGCTGAAGACCAGATACCACAAAAGGAAGTATCCTCTTTACAAGATCATCGTCTACAGTTACAACAGTACCCAAAACCTCAACAAAAACAGCAGTACAAAAACCAATAAAAAGCCTTGAAGGTTGAGACTTTTTAGACGGAGATGCCTGTAACCAAATGCATTGATATCTTTAGATTCCAGTAGACCACTTCCAAATTCACAACTAAACACAAAAAAAAAAAATTACTTACATAGTTGCATAGAGCATCTAATATGCCTTTATCACGGATGCACTGCTGCACGATGACCATCCTAGGCGGCGGTGCACCAGACGCTTTAACACCATCAAGAAACCCCCATTTAGTATTCCTTTACAGAAATTACATGAGACATTAGAAGCCAATCTAGTAGTTCACATCAGAAGCCAGACAAGTAGTGCACATCACAAGCAAACCAAAAACGCATAATCATATCTTTCTAACCTTGTATCAAGTATCTGTACTATTCGAACAAATGGATGTGTGTCGTGGTACGGCAAAGAACACAAAATCAATTCCTCGACGTTGTACACATGAATCCTGAAACTCAAAACAGACCACATAAAAAAAATAAACAGAAAAGGTAAAGGAGGCAGGGCCAAAATGTGATTATCAGCCCAACAACTCGAAGAAGAAGACAATCCATAATACTGTGTTCAAGCAACCGTAAGATATCGAAATCAAATAAAGTGCTCACTTGTGTCTACGTATCAAGTACTCAATCGTTTTAAGAGCAGGCCGAAGAAGAAAATATCCAGAAAGCAGTCTTAAGTACGAAGCAATGGAGACATTAAGTTGATTGTTCTGTTCTATTCCCAACAACTCTCTATCCAACTCCTTACTCCTGTGGCTAAACAAATCGTTTTTATAATTCCTAAACCGCTCATCCTTGCCAATAAGAACCTCTAAACCTGAAATAGCGCAAAACGCAACCAAACATAAAACAAAATCAATACCAAAACAGAACATAAAGTAGCAACACGCTCCATATAAACCATTCGTCACGACTAGCATAGTGCAAAACTTGAATGGATTAGCTGAATTTCAGTTGCACCAGCTTAGTTGAAAAGAGAATGAGTAAAATGAGAAGCGAATTGAGAAGATTGACCTTCAAGAGCGATGGAGAAAAGAGTTTCGATATCGATGTCGGCGGCTTCTTTGGGATCGAACAATATTGAAGGACGAGTGAACGGCCTCTTTAGAGGCTCGGCGTCGGCTTTCGCGAAGGACCTTAGAGTTTCTAATTGCGAGGCTAAGGAGGTCGCCATTGTTAGGGTTTAGCACCAAAACCAAGCTTAAACTGTTTTGGTCTTGGTTCTTCTGTTTATGCTTCTTCTCGTTCTTCTCTCCAGAGGAACGAAATTAAAACAGGGAAAGAGAAGAAAGTATTTATATTTCTGGCATTCGCGCTGAACTGCGCTTAGGGTTTAGGGTTTTTGTGTTTGGAATGGCCAACGTCCCCTTCCCAAGCGACGTCGTTCTACCCGTTTAATCAAGATTTAAATAAAAATAAGAGGTTAAATTTTTACTTGCTCATACATTTATTTGATAATGTTATATAATTTAATTTAATTCTGGTATTTCTCTTTTTTTTATCTTTTCATATCTTGTTTATCCTTTTTTTCGATTTGATTTTTTTCTGAAATAACTATATATAAATAAAAACTATATTTTGTAATTATATTTATTTTTATAATTTTAATTTTGTGTGTTATTATAAAACAATAATACAGTAATACATATATTTCTCTAGTACATAATAACTAAAATCAGTTATGAAATTATTATTATATTTTTTTAAATGATTTATACATATATATATATATATATATATATATATATAAATATAGTAAATTAGATAAAAA
>Ga0099823_1002854_pt1 | contig 15971 bp, 6 predicted proteins | sample CowpearedBW_FD_76831 | JGI IMG/M metagenome (GOLD analysis project Ga0099823, IMG submission 76831) | Root nodule microbial communities of legume samples collected from California, USA - Cow pea red BW | ecosystem: Host-associated > Plants > Roots > Nodule | place: USA: California | collected...
ACAGAACAATCTACAAGTCTCTGTTGAAACAATGAAAGGTTGAAAATAGTAAAATGTTCAAGCACGGAACAGGACACCCTGAAACAACACCAAGAAAATACCCTTTTGAGATAACAGTTAAAAGCTTGATTTTGATAAAATATCCGCGTAATAAGCAATAAAAGCTAATCAATTCAATCAAAAGACAGATTAAGAGATTAAAAATAAGCAATAAAAGCTACATTCAATAAAAAAAACTTGATTATATCCTTTATTTTTAAAATTTGGAGATTAAAATTTATTAAGATGTCATCCACCATCGTTGTCCGTGTAACCTTATCTTTGTTTGTTATGACAATATGAAAAAGAAAGAGATTAAGAGATTATCCACGACACACAAATTTACGTGATTCAATCAATGTGACTTACGTTCACAAGTAATTTGATAATTTCTTATTTCTGAATAACGAGAGACATGTTTGATTAAGATGCCTTTTAACCTTATAAAAGGATATGAAAAAAATAACCACCACTTAAAACCCATTACAACCTAGAAACATTTGAAATAGAGAAAATAAAGAGACAATGTACAAATCTAAGGCATCTCAACAATTCTCCATCTTGACTTGAATTTTTCCCAAGTCACCCGCAACCAAGAACAACTCTCATGCCTCTTCGCCCCAAAAGGTCTCAAGTTATGCAAACATTCACCAAGTTGAAGCTATGCTTAAACTTTTTAGAAGATAAGGGCTTAGTTAACATAACTGTTGAATTGTCTACAGTGGCTATCTTCTCTATGGAAAACAATTTGTTTTCAATTACATCTCGTATGAAATTCAACCTGACATCAATATGCTTTGACCTTTCATGATAGACTAGATTTTTAGCCAAGCAACATTTTGACTAATACAATAAATTATATGCCTTTGCACATTCAAACCCAAGCTATCAATAAGACCATGCAACCATATACTTTATTTGACCCATTCTGTCAAGGACATGTATTCCGCTTCAGTGCTAGACAAATCAATAATAAGTTGAAGTGTTGCTTTCCAACTAATAGCACAACCGTAAAGAGCGAAGATATAACATGTCAAAGATCTTCTTTTCACAAGATCTCCACCATAGTCATAATCTGAATAACCAATAAGACCACACTTAATATCATTGGAACCATAAACTAAGCAAATATTACTAATACCTTTCAAAAATCGCATAATCCACTTCACAACCTCCCAGCAAGCCTTCCCAAGATTACCCATAAATCTATTAACCACATTCTCACATGAGCCAAATCTAGTATTGTACAAACCATGACATACATCAAGCTCTTAACAACACTAAAGTAAGGAACCTCATTCATATACTCCTTATCTTCATCATTATTAGGAAGTGATACGATTCTGTCTAGGAAAGAGTATGATCGTTTCTGAATTTGAATCGTCAAGAGGCACGACACGAATAAATCAGAGAAGAACGCGAAATAAGACAGAGATGGAGGATGCCACAATCTAGCAGATTGATAAGTCAAGTGAAGATTCACCACAAAGATGTTAATCTTTGATAAGAACCGAAGGCCTAAGCCAAAAACAAAGAGAATCCTCTCTTTAATAAAATCAAATTCAATATATGACTAAAAGTGTCTACATTGTTTTTGGTACCTGTATATATAGGCACATAAGTTTAAGCAAACCTGAAAACCCTACAAGAAGGCCCAAGTCCAAAACATAAAAACATAAACTAATTTATAAAGGAAAGCTCAAAGGCCAAAAACATAGAACATAACTAATTTCTAAAAGAAAACTCAAAGGTTCATCTTCAAGTTTTTCTTGTATGGAATCTTGGGATAGTCCTCTATCATTCTCTCCTTCTTGAAGAGAATTTGTCCTCAAATTTGTACTCAAATTTGTACCACTTGAAGTTTAGGAGATAGTCTTCTATTATACCCTCCTTCTTAAAGAGAATTTACCTCAAATTCGTCTCACTTGAAGATTCCTTATCATTCTCCCCTGTTTGGAGAGAATTTGACCCGAATTTCGAAAGGTCCTACGCACAAACAAAAACATAAATCAAAGACACAAATCTAAAATTAAAAAAATAGAAATTCTACTAAAATGAGATTTGGATCCTGGAAAAAAGCCAATCTCTTATTATCAAAGATTTTGGAGGTCTGCCTCCAGGGTCAAATACCCATCTGCACAAATCATTAAACAATTTTAAATTAGAGATAAAATGCTCAAAGAAAAGAAAAGGAATATTGCTCAAACAAACAACCAAATTATAGATATGACTTTGATCACCCATAGGTTTGTTAGGAATGGGTAAACAAGCTAATTCATGGGCATATATTTCTATGTTTGTGTCTTGTTTTATCATAATTTTGTCTTCCCATTGTTGATCGCCTTGTTGCTTGATGAACAAGTCTTCGTGAAGTATTCTTTCTTCTTTCCATTGTTGATGCCATTGCTCTTTGATGAGTAATTCGTCCATAGGCAATAAAACAATAAGAGGAAAGTTAGTACCTTTTTTCATTGACAATTCATAATGCTCTCTTATTTCTTTCTCTTTTTCTCTCTTTTCTTCCTTCTCTCTTTTTCTACTTTCTTCTTTCTTTTCTTTTTCTCGTTCTTCTTTCTCTTTTCTCTCTCCTTCTTCTCTCTTCTCTCTTCTCTCTCCTCTCTCTCTCACTCTTTTATTTCTCTTCTTTTTCTTTCTTTTCTCTCTTTTCTTTCTCGTCTCTTTCTCTCTTTTCTTTCTCGTCTTTTTCTCTCTTTTTCTTTGCTTCATTTTCTATAAGTGTTTCCTTCTCATGGGCTCTTTTTAGCTTTTGCTCTTGACTTCTTTTCAACACATCTAATCTTTGCATTGTCTTTACTTCCTCCTCTCTCAAGTATGAAATGTAGTTATTGAGATCTTCATGAGTCATGGGACTTGCATCCCTATTAGGACATTGATGAGTTTCATGCCCATAACCTTCACATTTGGAACATCTTAGTGTACTTGTCTTTGGCAATGATTTTCTATCAGGATTGTGCTTCCGTTTAATACTAGCAATATTTCCATTTAGCTTTATAATTCTGGATTCCAAGGCATTGATGTCTGCTACCAAGACTTCATAAACACTAGGTGTATCTCTACGTGTCACTCTCTTGGTACGCTCAAGTCCTTGAACCAAATGATCTTAGTTAGGAGTAGGATAATTTAAACCATATGTTAAACCAGTTCCAAAAGGATGCCTATGCGGAAACATGTTTCATTACTCAATATTTGCTAATTCCTGCAAGAAAATGTTAGTATAATAAAATATATTTAGGACCTCACCACTCCACTAAGTGTTTCACTCGTGTATCACACTTATAGGCTTTTTCTTGAATGTACTCTCTTTCCTTTTACCACTCAAATTCCTTTTAGGCCTTGGCAAAGAACTCAGTAGCTTAAGCAAAGAGTGAACAAACAAAGTGAAAAACGTTGCGAGATCTAAGTCTTGACTCAAGAGGTGAAAGAAAATACAAATCTCTAGACAAAACTTCATGGAATTTTAAAAACACAAATCAAGAAAATTAAAATTAGAAAATAATAGGACCACCAAAGAGATTTAAAGGAGACAAAATGGAGACTCGCAGAGAAAGACTGATTGCAAGTAAATATCAATAAACCATAAATAAAATTGCAACAAAAAGTTGTGTTGAACTCTCCATTTTTTCTGGATCCTTTTTTTTAATACATATTTGTTTCTTTATGACTTTGATCCACAATTTCTTTTTGTTTTATTTTTTTTTTGCAGTTCAACACAAAAACAAACTAAACAATTTATCCTTCAAACCCTCATACTCATGAAAATCAAAATAAGTGCACTTGCAAATTGCAAACACAAGAACAAATAATTTCCACGAATCAAATGTAGAAATATACAAGTTAAACAAAGAACAAAAAAGAAAAAAAATGCCAAATAAAAAAAAATTCAACCAAATTGAAAACAACCTTAGGGGTTTTACTCCTTACAAATGAAACAAACAAAATTTAAAACAAAACACAGAATAAGCAGACATTGAAAAATTGTAGTTTTTTTTTTTCATATGATAGAAAAATAACATAGAAGAGGAAATTCAAACCAGAACATTGCTCTAGATACCAGATGATACGATCTTGTCCAAGAAAGAGTATGATCGTTTCTGAATTTGAATCCTCAAAAGGTACGACACAAATAAATCAGAGAAGAATGTAAAATAAGACAGAGATGAAGGACGCCATAATCTAGCAGATTGATAAGTCAAGTGAAGATTCGCCACAAAGATGTTACTCTTTGATAAGAATCGGAGGCCTAAGCCAAGAACAAAGAGAATCCTCTCTTTAATGAAATCAAATTCAATATATGACTAAAAGTATCTACATTGTTTTTGATACCTCTATATATAGGCACATAAGTTTAAGCAAACCTGAAAACCCTACAAGAAGGCCCAAGCCCAAAACATAAAAACATAAACTAATTTATAAAGGAAAGCTCAAAGGCCAAAAACATAGAATATAACTAATTTCTAAAATAAAACCCAAAGGTTCATTTTCAAGTTTTTCTTGTATGTTGGGATAGTCCTCTATCAGGAAGAGTGCTAACATCAAGCATTAAATGTATTGCCAAAGGAGTACTATCAGGCTTAGAATTCTCCATTTGAAAAGACTGCAACAAATTTTCAATGTACTTCTTCTGAGATACACAAAGTAGACTTGCATTCCTATCTCTCCAAATCTCCATTCCTAAAATCTTCTTGGAAACACCCAAATCCTTCATTTCAAACTCACCCAAATCCTTCATTTCAAACTCACTACTCAACATAGCTTTAAGAGCATCAATATCAATCTTGCTCTTAGCTGCAATTAACATGTCATCCATATATAGCAACAAATATATAGAGGAACCATCCGACAACTTCCTACTATAAACACAATTATTAAATTCCTTTCGAACAAAATTTTAGGAAACCATAAAAGCATCAAACCTCTTGTACCATTGCCTTGGGCTTTGTTTTAAACCATACAAGGATTTTTTTCAGCAAACACACATGGTTCTCTTTCCAACCTCAAGGAATCCATCTGGTTGTGACATGTAAATTTGCTCCTCTAAATTCCCACGTAAGAATGCAATTTTCACATCAAGTTGCTCTAACTCCATATCCAAAGCACTCACCATGGCCAACAAAACTCGAATAGTCTTATGTTTTACCATAAGTGAAAACACTTCATGGTAGTCAATTATCTCTTTCTATGAAAAACCATTTACAACAAGTCTTGTCGTGAACCTAAATGGTTCAACATCAAGAATCCATTCTTTCTTCTTGAAGACCCATTTGCATCCCACTAGCTTCACACCTTTAGGTAATGGTACTAATTCCAAGGTATGATTTTTCTTAAGTGATTGCATCTTCTCATTTATGGTAATTAACCATTATGATGCTTATTTACTCTGGATTGCGTCCTTATAGGATTTAGGCTCATCAGAATAAAAATTTTCACCAACTGCCAAGGTATACGTGACAGAGTTAGTATTAACAGCACTTGTAATATCTGCATACCTTGCGGGTTTTCTGATTTTCCTCTTTGTTCTCCTTGTTGCTATACTTTTATTTGGACATTTCTGGATTGTTCTACAAGATTCAAATTTTCTTTATTTGAATCTTCAACCTCAAGCTCCACCTTTTTATGAACTCCCTTATCAGTACTTTTATTTCCTTCAATATTTTCAACCTCCTCTTTCTAGCTAAACATAACAGACTCATTAAAAGTAACATCTCTATTAATAATAAATCTTTTAGTTCTATTACTTTTAGTACACCATAATGTATATCCTTTGACACCCGTAGAATATACAAGAAATATACATTTCATTGCCTTAGGCTCTAATTTATCATCATTCACATGAGCGTAAGCAGAACAACCAAATATACGTTAACCAGAATAATTAAAAGGTTAACCAGACCATTCCTCTTGAGAAGTCTTTAAATCAATAACAGAAGATGGAGACATGTTAACCAAATAAACAACAATATTAATTGCTTCAGCCCAAAAAATTTTTGAGAGACCAATATTTAAATGCATACTTAATAGATTATGAGTATTTTAATAATTTAAACGAGGACAGATATATAGTGGAAATGAGTATTACAACGGGTATGGGGACAGGGTAGATATGTACATCTTTATTTCCATACCCAATTGAAAAAGTCGAGTATTCCTTATAGCCTAAACGGAGACGGGTTCGAAAAATACCCATGGGGGCAGGTTTATTTGCAATCTCTAATTAAGACGGTAAAGCATTCTAAATGAAAAAAAAACATACAATAAATAAAAATATTAAAAAGAATAGAAATATTCAAATGTGAGACATAAAAAATATTTAATTGACATACATCATTTGAACATAATTGCATAAAGTTTGTGATAAGACAAAAAATATCATGGAGATGTAAATGAATTTCATGACAAGCCAAACAATCAGAAGAAATTTTACTTTTATATACCACGAGTATTTTAACAATCTAGATACAAATTTTACTTTTATATACCACGAGATTATGTTTTAATTACTTGTATTTTTATTTGCTTTGTTGTTGATTTATCTTTACATCCATGTAATTAGTTGAATTCAAAAAAGTAGTTACTAAAATTAGTAGAATAATAAAACTAAAATGTAGTTTTTTTATTATGAATAATCATTTAAATTTAAAAAATAATAATTAGTATTAGTATTGATATTAATAAAATAATAATAATAATAATTTTTTGTATTTTATTTTAAATAATATTAGTATAATTATTATTATATTAATATCAATCTTAGTGTTATTATTATTTGAATGGTAGTATTTTGATACACATTTTACTTTTATTTACTATGAGATTATATTTTAATTACTTGCATTTTTATTTATTTTGTTGTTGATTTATCTTTACATCTGACTGAGTAATAAGTTGAATTAAAAAAAGTAGTTACTAAAATTAGTAAAATAATAAAACTAAAAGTAATTTTTTTTATTATGAATGATCATTTAAATTTAAAAAATAATAATTAAGAGGATAAAATTGTAAAAACAAAATAGGACACCATGTATATCTTTATATATGTAGTTGTTGTATTATTATTATTATTATTATTATTATTATCATCATCATCACTATGGGATATTATTATTTTAATTAGAAACACATTTTATTTTTATTTACTACATCATGTCCCAATTACTTGCATTTTTTATTTGTTTTGTAGTTGATTTATCATTGCATCTGAGTAATTAATTCAAAAAAGTAGTTACTAAAATTAGTAAAATAATAAAACTGAAAAATATTTTTTTTATTATGAATAATTATTTAAATTTAAAAAACAATAATTAAGATGATAAAATTATAAAAACAAAAGAAGACACCAAAACCAGATATGTGTATCTCTTCATATATGTAGTTGTTGTATTATTTTTTTTTTATCATTACTGGATAATGTTATAGTGGTGTTATTATTATTATTATTATTATTATTATAGTTAGACAAACATTTTACTTTTATTTATTCCTGGATCATATTTCAATACTTTGGATTATTTTTTTTGTTGATGTATCTCTTTATATAATTATAGATTATTGTTGTTAACATTAACATTAATATTAACATTCACATTAATATTTTTAACATAAATTCATTATTATTGTTATCATTATTATTTTTATTATTATAGATAATATTGTTATTATTATAAATATTTTTTAATTATAAAAGATGTTATTATACTAAATTTTTTTATGAAATAAGATTTTAATCTTTAAAAAATTTATAATTTGTATTAATATTATTATTAGTATTTTTAATGGATAAATACATCCTATTGGTTTTTGCATTTATGACACAAACGTAAGACAAGTTAGGAAATAACCTTGTCCTCGTAAACCTCTAACAAAACATATGTCATTTACCGAGATAGGTAACAAAACCCAAGTGGGGGCATTAAGATGATGCAATGCCAAGTACAACGTTGATTGTGTTGTCTTTATGACACGATTATTGCATCATGGTGTGGTAGCTCTTGTGAGGCTTACACGATGATTTCTAAGGAAAATCCCTAGGGTGCACAGTGTGAATACCTACACGGGCTCTTCACTGACGATAATGTAAAGAATAACATGCTACAACAACTTGAAAAGTGGTCCATGAACCTTGTGCTTGAACCATCTACCATCTTTTTTTATGAAATCATGAATGTTTGAATTAGAGCAAACTATCTTTTAAAGCAATTTGTAGCATTGTACCTATGAGGAAAGATCAAAATAAATAATAACCTCATACATTATTTCAGAGGTTACCTAACAATCTAGTAAATAGTTGAAATGATCAAATGTTTTAGAAACATAAAAAGCACTAGATTGATTTTTTTTATTTTTTTTATGATCTTTATGTTCTTCATTGACAGGCAAAGAGGGTTTAACTTTTACCTATTTTCCTTTTCTTTTTTCTTAAAATAAGCTTTTAGACTGTAAAATAAGTTCATGAACCTAGAATATCATTCATCAATCTTAAAATAAGATATAAACACATATTTGAATTTTGAAATTCATCTTTCAGAGTTCTATTTTTAAAAAATAGTTTTTCAACATATTTGATTGACAACCAAAGTGTCCATCTACATTTAAAACGAGAACAAAAAGAAAAATTGCAAGCGATATAATGGTATGAAGCGAGAGAGAAAGAAAGGAAAAGAGACAACACCATGCGTTTGTTAAAAAATGTAAAGAGATACAAAGTTATGAATGTGTGTTAGTGCATTGTAACCACATTTTTTTTATAAATGTTGGTTTAGTTTACCATTTATGCACTGTAATGTAAAAGTCCCACATTGTGTAGCATATGAAACAAAAGAAAATTTATATAGTGGATGACAAGGTTGTGTTCTTGCCGAGCTAAATAATAAGAGCTTGTAACCCAAGTGAGGGCATGAAGGTGATGAGACAACTTTGTGGCTCCTTGGTTGGAGTTGTGGATGCTAAAAGCCGACTTGCCTATTCCAAATTGGGAGTTGGGTGATGGAACTTGTACGAAGGCAAAAGTTTCATCTCTCTTAGACAAGATGGCACTGCGTAAGGCTGGTTTCACAGAGCAACGATTACCTCTACCTCTCAATATTGGTTGCAACCACCCTCCAAAAAATTACCTAGGTAGCCACACTTGATTGGACTATCACCTTTTTCTATTTTTTATTCAACATTGCTTTACATTTGAGATATTTGTTAACACCTCTCTCTAATATCTAATTTTCCTTTTAAAGCTTTTATAGTTGATTCCGTCAATGTAATATATAGGAATATAACCTATTTAACTTCTACAATGGTGCTTAGGTATGTCCACTACTTTTTTATACTCTATTATTGCATGTTTATGATACACAAAAACTATACTAAAATCCACTTTTATACTAATATAGAAAAACTTTATTTTTCTAACCAAAATATTATTTTTCTTCAAATTGTTTTAATATGTTGTACTTACCTATATATACTATACATTGTTTTGAAGTATATAAATGTATCACTTTTATAGATTTAACAACATTTTAAGTTTTAGATGTAAAAATTAAACTAAAGTAATGAAATATGCTTTGGCATGTTCAAATAAGTATTTTTGGGTTTACACATGCTAGTAAAAATTAAAATGAATTTTTAGATTGACATATGATATTTAAATGTTTAAGAGTTATGAATTCTGCAACGCTATTCTAGATCTATTTCTTCCAAGACCAACTCGACATACAATTAGAGCATTGGGAGTAATGATAAAATTTGCATACCAAATTTTTGAATAATTTTCATACACCGAATGACCTACAATATTTAAACAAATGTAACAAAACAAATATCTTAAAGGTTAGAACAACTATAGGAAGAAAAAAATATACTCATAAGAGTATATGAAAATTAATTAATAGTGATGTTTAATAAGTCTTGCATCTATAACAAAAAAAAAAAATTGCAACTTAGCAATTGAAATTAAGTATTACAAAAATTTAACAATCTATCCATTTCTCACTCAATAAAAAGAATATAACATAAAATAAAATAGTTAATAGTTTATAGAAAATTAAATAAATAAATTTATCAAGATCAAAGTGAATTTTTACATATTTAACACCAAATAAAACATTCCTAATATTTTTCGGATAAAAAAAATATTTAACCTAAAATAAAAATTTTAAAATCACTTTATTTAAAACTTAAAGGAAGTGTATATTTTATATTTACAAGCAAGGTGAAGGTTTAATCTAATAGAACATCGAATAAAATTTTTCTATTTAAAAAATAATTTTCAACACAATCAATTTGGATAAGTTAGTTAAGTGAGTCTGACATGTGAATTTGTTTATAGCAATTTTTATAATATACCCACAATTAAGTCACATTAAATTATATAATATTTTCACAACAAGTGAATCACATTGAAATGAATCGAATAAATAAAGGTTTTTAAAACACTTTAACATCCTATTGACTTTTGCATTTTTGACACAAATGTAAAACAAGTCAGGAAATAACCTTGTCCTCGTAAACCTCTAACAAAACATATGTCATTTGCCGAGATAGGTAACAAAACCCAAGTGGGGGCATTAAGATGATGCAATGCTAAGTACAACGTTGATTGTGTTGTCTTTATGACACAATTATTGCATCATGGCGTGGTAGCTCTTGTGAGGCTTACAACGATGATTTCTAAGGAAAATTCCTAGGGTGCACAATGTGAATACACGAGCTCTTCACTGACGATAATGGAAAGAATAAAAGGCTACTACAACTTGAAAAGTGGTCCATGAACCTTGTGCTTGAACCATCTACCATCTTTTTCTTTTATGAAATCATGAATGTTTGAATTAGAGCAAACTATCTTTTAAAGCAATTTGTAGCATTGTACCTATGAGGAAAGATGCAAAATAAGTAATAACCTCATACATTATTTTAGGGGTTACCTAACAATCTAGTAAATAGTTGAAATGATAAAATGTTTTAGAAACATAGAAAGCACTAGATTGATTTTTTATTTTTATTTTTTTATGATCTTTATGTTCTTCATTGACAGGCAAAGAGGGTTTAACTTTTACCTATTTTCCTTTTCTTTTTCCTTAAAATAAGCTTTTAGATTGTAAAATAAGTTCATGAACCTAGAATATCCTTCATCAATCTTAAAATAAGATATAAACACATATTTGAATTTTGAAATTCATCTTTCAGAGTTCTATTTTTATAAAATAGTTTTTGAAAATATTTGATTGACAACCAAAGTATCGATCTACATTTAAAACGAGAACAAAAAGAAAAATTGCAAGCGATATAATGGTATGAAGGGAGAGAGAAAGAAAGGAAAAGAGACAACACCGTGCGTTTTTAAAAAAATGTAAAGAGATACAAAGTTATGAATGTGTGTTAGTGCATTGTAACCACATTTATGTTGGTATAGTTTACCATTATGCAACGTAATGTAAAAGTCCCACATTATGTAGAAAATGAAAGAAGAGAAAATTTATATAGTGGATGACAAGGTTGTAATCTCGCCGAGCTAAATAATAAGAGCTTGTAACCCAGGTGGGGGCATGAAGGTGATGGAACAACTTAGTGGCTCCCTGGTTGGAGTTGTGGATGCTAAAAGCCGACATGCCCATTCCAAATTGGGAGTTGGGTGATGGGACTTGTACGAAGGCATAAGTTTCATCTCTCTTAGACAAGAGGGCACTGCGGAAGGCTGGTTTCACAGAGCAACGATTACCTCTACCTCTCAATAGTGGAGGGATAACAAGTTTGGTTGCAACCACCCTCCAAAAAATTACCTAGGCAGCCACACTTGATTGGACCATCACCTTTTTCCATTTTTGATTCAACATTGGTTTACATTTGAGATATTTCTTAACAACGCTCTCTAATATCTTATTTTCCTTTTAAATTTGTTATAGTTGATTCCCTCAATGTAACATATATGAATATGGTCTATATAACTTCTACAATGGTGCTTGGGTATGTCCATTACTTTTTCATACTTTATTATTGCATATTTATGATATACACAAACTACACTAAAATAGACTTTTATACTAATACTGACAAACTTTATTTTTCTAACCAAAATATTATTTTTCTTCAAATTGTTTTAATGTGTTATGGTTAGTGGAGGGATAACAAGTTGTTGCAACCACCCTCCATAAAATTACACAAGTAACTTCACTTGCTTGGACCATTACTTTTTTCCATTTTTTATTCCAAATTGCTTTACATTTGAGATATATATTAACACCTCTATCTCTAATATCTAATTTTCCTTTTAAAGTTGTTATAGTTGATTCCCTCAATGTAACATATATGAATATGGCCTATATAACTTCTACAATGGTGCTTGGGTATGTCCATTACTTTTTTATACTTTATTATTGTATGTTTATGATACACAAAGACTATACTAAAATCAAATTTATACTAATATAGACAAACTTTATTTTTCTAACCAAAATATTATTTTTGTTCAAATTGTTGTAATTTGTTGTAGTTACCTATATTCTTATATATTCTATACATTGTCTTAAAGTATATAAATGTATCACTTTAATATATTTAACAACATTTTAAGTTTGAGATGTAAAAATTAAAACATAACTAATAATATACGCATTAATATATTCTAATGAGTATTTTTGAGTTTACACATGCTAGTAAAAATTAAAGTGAAGTTCTAGATTCACATATGATATTTAAATGTTTAATAGTTATGAATTCTGCAACACTATTCTAGATCTATTTCTTGCAAGACCAACTGCACATACAATTAGAGCATTGATAATAATGATAAAATTGGGATATCAAATTTTTGAATAATACTCATACACCGAATGACCCACAATATTTAAACAAATGTAACAAAACAAATATCTTAAAGTTGAGATCTACTATAGGAAGTAAAAATATACCCATGAGAGTATATGAAGATTAATTAATATTGATGTTTAATAAGTCATGCATTTATAACAAAAAAAAAATTGTAATTTAGCAAATGAAAATTAAGTATTGCAAATTTTCAACAATCTATTTGTCGCTTAATAAAAAGAATATAACATAAAAGAAAATAGTAAATAGTTTATAGAAAATAAAAAAAAATTTATCAAGATCAAAGTGAATTTTAACATAGCGCCATATGAAAAATTACTAATTTTTTAGAGACAAAATATTTAACCTAAAATAAAAATTTAAAAATCACTTTATTTAAAACTTAAAGGAAGTAATATTAAGGTGAAAGTTTAATTTAATAGTACATCGAATACATTATTTCTATTTAAAAAATAATATTAATTTTCAATACGTAAATTTGGATAAATTAGTTGAGTGAGTTTGACATGTGAATTTGTTTATAGCAATTTTTATAATCTATCCATAATTAAGTCCCATTAAATTATATAATATTTTCACAACAAGTGAATCACATTGTAGTGAACCGGATAAGTAAAGGTTTTTAAAACGTTTCTAACATCTTATTGGTTTTCGCATTTGTTACACACACATAAGACAAGTCAGAAAATAACCTTGTCCTCATAAACCTCTAACAAAACATGTCATTTGCTGAGATAGGTAACAAAACCCAAGTGGGGGCATTAAGATGATGGAATGCCAAGTACAACTTTGCTGGTGTTGTCTTTACGATACAATTATTGCATCATGGTGTGGTAGCTCTTGTGAGATTTACAACGATGATTTCTCAAGAAAATCCCTAGGGTATATAGTGTGAAGAGATACACAGGTTCTTCACTAACAATATTGGATAAGGTTCCTGTGTGCACATAGTCTTAACAGAGTAGTGAGTGCTTAAACTATGGATGGCCTACTCTTAATTGTGAAAGTGAATAACAGGAAACTACAACTTGAAAAGTGATCCATGAACATTGTGCTTGAACCATATTCCATCGTTCTTTTATGAAATCATGAATGTTTGAAGTAGAGCAAAATATCTTTTAAGACAATTTGTAGTGTTGTACCTATGAGGAAAGATGAAAAATAAGTAATAACTCATACATTATTTCAATGGTTACCTAACAATCTAGTAAATAGTTGAAATGATCAAATGTTTTAGAAACATAGAAAGCACTAGATTGATTTTTTATTTTTATATTTTTATGATCTTTATGTTCATCATTGACAAGCAAAGAGGGTTTAACTTTTACCTATTTTCTTTTTCTTTCTTCTTAAAATAAGCTTTTAGACTGTAAAATAAGTTCACAAACTTTGAACATCCTTCATCAATCTTAAAATAAAACACATATTTGAATTTTGAAATGCATCTTTTAGTGTTCTATTTTTATAAAATAGTTTTTGAAAATATTTGATTGACAACCAAAGTGTCGATCTACATTTAAAACGAGAACAAAAAGAAAAATTGCAAGTGATACAATGGTATGAAGCGAGAGAGAAAGAAAGGAAAAGAGACAACACCATGCGTTTGTTAAGAAATGTAAAGAGATACAAAGTTGTGACTGTGTGTTAGTGCATTGTAACCACATTTTTTTATAAATGTTGGTATAGTTTATCATTTATGCAATGTAATGTAAAAGTCCCACATTGTGTAGAATGTGAAAGAAAAGAAAATTTATATAGTTGATGACAAGGTTGTGTTCTCGCCGAGCTAAATAATAAGAGCTTGTAACCCAAGTGGGGGCATGAAGGTGATGGAACAACTTTGTGGCTCCTTGGTTGGAGTTGTGGATGCTAAAAGCCGACTTGCCCATTCCAAATTGGGAGTTGGGTGATGGAACTTGTACGAAGGCATAAGTTTCATCTCTCTTAGACAAGAGGGCACTGCGTAAGGCTGGTTTCACAGAGCAACGATTACCTCTACCTCCCAATAGTGGAGGGATAACAAGTTTGGTTGCAACCACCCACCAAAAAATTACCTAGGTAGCCACACTTGATTGGACCATCACCTTTTTCCATCTTTTATTCAATATTGCTTTACATTTGAGATATTTCTTAACACCTCTCTCTAATATCTTATTTTCCTTTTAAAGTTGTTATAGTTGATTCCCTCAACGTAACATATGTTACAAAGTATAACAATTTTATACTAACAAACTTTGTTTTTCTAAGTAAAACATTATTTCATTAAAATTCTTTTAATATGTTGTTGTTACCTATATTAGATACATTTTGTACATTGTTTTGGAGTATAAAGGTATCATTTTGATATAATTAACATCATTTTTTTAAGTTTCTAACCAAATATGTTTTGATATGTTTGAATGAGTATTTCTGAGTTTATATATAAAACTAAAAATCAATGAATAAAAGATTACACATATTGTCCAGATTGAACTAGTTCAATTTTTGGTTAAATTAATCGATTGTTAAGAGATTATACTAGTTGATAGGTTGTTTTGCTCTTGAATAATTGACTATAATGATGAATAAAAAATTATTCCAGGAAACTATATAGTATAAAAAGTTTCTAGGTTTCTAGTATAAAAAGTGGTACATGTATAATTTTAATGTAAATTTCTGAAAAGATTTAAAATTGGTACATAGAAATAATAAAAATAAAACAATGGAGTTGACATGTTGTTATATTGCGACACTGTGGAGAACAACAGTTTCAATAGTAAGTCCAGGTCCAAAACCAAATAAGACACCCCACTCAAGTCCTTCACCAGTGGTTTTAAGTCCATTTTCAGTCGATTTCCTCCTCATCTCATCCAAGATGAAAAGCACACATGCACTTGACATGTTCCCATAGTCACTAAGCACATCTCTAGTGGCCTTCATCTTTTCAGCTTTGAGACCCAACTTTTGCTCAACTTGGTCTAGAATTGCAGGTCCACCAGGGTGTGCAATCCAGAAGATGGAGTTGTAATCTGAGATGTTCAATGGGTTGAAGGCCTCAGAAAGTGCCTTCCCAATGTTCTTCGAGACAATCCCAGGAACATCCTTAAGGAGGTGAAACGTGA
>Ga0099823_1002856_pt1 | contig 15964 bp, 11 predicted proteins | sample CowpearedBW_FD_76831 | JGI IMG/M metagenome (GOLD analysis project Ga0099823, IMG submission 76831) | Root nodule microbial communities of legume samples collected from California, USA - Cow pea red BW | ecosystem: Host-associated > Plants > Roots > Nodule | place: USA: California | collected...
GTTAATAATTTAAACGGCGTTACAGAAAAGGACCAAATAAAACACGAATTGCGAAAATGAGGACCATTTTAAACATTCTGTCAAAATGAGAATCATCCGCAACAAACACTACGAAAATGAGGACCAAAAAGGTATTTAAGCCTATTATTTTAAATCCGACAAAGTAATAAATGATTAATTGATGTTATGAGTATAATAGGAATCCTAAACAAAATTTAGGAAAAAGGGACTTATAACTTTAAAATTATGTTAAAGGACATTCATGAGCCCACCAATTTTAAAACAAACCTACTCTATGTTTTTTCAATAAAATGATATCTATACATTCTTTCTTATTTTTAAATAAATATTGACATTTCTTATGTTTTCAATAAATGATACTCATCTCGCTTATAATTTTCATAAAGTGACACTCATTTTTTTAATTAAATATATTATATTGACTAAAATAAAACAAAAATTTAAAAATTAAACTTTCAAAATATAAGAATGAAAGAATTTAAACAGAAAATAAAATGAAAGGAGAATGTCAGTGTACTACAAATATGAGGAAATGAAGTAAATACCTATTTTGAAACGAAATAGGATGTAAGCATCCTTGTAATAGGATTTCACGAAAATGAAGTGTAATTTTTACTCAAAATTAAAATAATACTTTATTTTTTCTATATTTATTTAATGTTATGTAAGTCACGTTACTTTATTGTATCCAAATAATTCTATATATATATATATATATATATATAAATTTTATATTGTCGTGGTTACATAGTTTAGGTTTATTTTATCATTTTAAATATAATTTAATATAGTTAAATATTGCTTTTTTTATTATTATTCTCGTAAAGTTAAGCCAAGAGAAGCTGAGCCGAGCCATGTCACGCCACGTCATTAACTACGACAATTATTTATATTAACTATAAGCTTCATCGCCAGTTCGCTGCATCCAAGAAGAACAGCGTCACTACAATCAGATCCATCCAACCAAAAATTGTTTGCAAAGCCTCTCCACGTGGCACTTCCACAATCCCTCTAAGAGACTCTGATCGGAATCAACGGCCGAAGCGCCTCCTAACTGAACCCTCAAATGTTTCAACGCATTGCTGTGCACGCTGCGTCTCGAGCGTGTGGGATGCGTGTGCTTGTGCGGCCGTAAATGCACGGTGGGTCCGTTTCTGGTGTCAAAATCTAAGGCTGTGTACACGTGGCGCCCACGGAGAGGCTGATGCAGGTATCAATAATTGAATGCGACACATGGGGGCAGTCTCTAAGGAGATCCGTTGGTGACGCCAGAACCTCACCCGCGGTCCCCACCGTTAATTATTATTGTTATACTATTTATTGTTGTTATAATAAATTATTGTGATGATCCTGTGAGAGAAATGACATGAAAGTATAATATGACGTCATGATGATGAAATATAGAGTACTTTGGTGTTTGTTTTGTACTTTGTACTTTGCGGGCATGCCCATGTGTAGCTCTGATGCGCGCGCAACAATCAATCTATCTAGATCCTTCGCAATAATATTCTTTAATTTTATACCTTTCTTATGCTATTTATCAATTTTATGCCTCTTGTTACTTCTTAATAATTGTTTGTTTCAGTTAATTATTTTATTTTATTCCTATAAAATTAAACAGAATTTATCCAGTGGAAACTTTTCCTTTAGAGATTAAACTAATAGAAAACTTTCAAAAATTATCGAAAAATTTAATTTCGTCACGAATTGAATCAATCCTCCCTGCAAATTAATATTCAATTTAAAGCTCAATTTTGCTTTCTTTATTCATATTTATCTTTATATTGCAATATTTATACGTGCTAGATATTTAAATTATTTTAGAAAAATTAAGATGTAATTAATTTTAATTCTATTTTTTATCTTATTTTAATTTTGATTCTATTTTTATTTATTTATTTTTATGTGATTTTAATTTGGATTCTATTTTCTTCTATTATTTCAATGTGATTTCAATTTTGATTTGATTTTCTTTTTTGTGTTTATATAACTTTAATTTTGATTCTTTTTTTTTTATCTTTATGTGACTTAAATTTTAATTTTATTTTCTTCTTTTATCTGTAACTTGTCAAATACCGATTCCACTCCTTCCATGTCCAACTTTCTTCTATTCCAAAGTTTCTCTTTTGAAGATTTTGACCAATTTTATTTCTTGAATCTCATACTGTCCATGTGTGCCAATATTTTTATTCTCATTTCTAGTTACTATCTTTTTCTTTCTATTTTAGTTGATGTTGATTTTATTCTATTTATTGAATTTGTATTAGGATTAGAAATGTGTTACTTTTGTTTAGTTTTTCTTGAAGATTAGGGTTTAGGGTTTAGGGTTATGATTGGAAAAAACAATAATTTTTTATAACATTTATTTTATTTTATTATTTTAATTTGGTAAATTTATTTATTTTTTATCATAATTTTTGTTTGAGGAATTTTGTTAGAAAGTTTGTGAAACTAGTTGGGGAACACTTTGGCTAAGGTAAGATAAGGTACTTAAGTTGTCTATTGAGACACACCTCTATTTCCTAAAATTATACTTAAGAATCTTTCAACTTATTTCTTTTCAAAAAACCTCTTTCAAAAATGCAAGATAATTTTTCATATGAAAATAATCAACAACAATGTAATTTTTAAATGAATTTTGTTTACTATCCACAACAATCACATGATTTATATGGTTATCGGAAAAAACATTTCACACCTTCGTCTGTACTTGATATAGGTAGGTTAACTATACATCAACTAAATGATCTACATCCTAGATCATCTTTTTTTTTGAAATATGAACAACAACCATATTCTATGTATTCACCCAAACTATTATATGTTCCATTTGGTTCTCAACACGACATAGAATATATGCTTCTAAAGTTGACTATTAGATGAGAACAAATGTCTAATGATTCAAGTCAACTAATAAATGACAAAGCTAGGGAGACCATTTTAGAAAAAAGATTACAAAAATGACGACCGAGCATTACTCTAAAATAAAGCAAATGATGAATGCAAATTGGGAAATTCAACAACAAATAACTGATGTGAACGACAACAAAATTCAAAGATCAAATCAACAACCAACAGGATCACATCACGCTATTATATCTTCTAATAGATATGATGATACTTACACTAATATGTCTACTTCTGGACATATAAATTTCACTAAAGTTATTGTTGAACCTGTCAATGATGAAGTAACATAGTCAACTACTTCATGTGTAATTTTTTTTCTCATAAGAAGAGATTATAAGAATTACTAATGATCTTGTTAACCATCCCAATACACTTGATGATGCTCAAATTGAGTTGAAGCCACACCTTCCGCACATAAAGTTTGGTGATGTGATTATTGACATGGCTTTGGAGAAATAGGAAAGGTTGCTGAAAAAGGGAAACAAGGTCAGATTTAAATTATTTTGAAAGCATTGATGATGAAAATTTTAAAATATATGCATATTTATTTTTTGTTTTCATCATAAATAGAAAAAAATTAAAAATATTTATTTCTATTAAAAATAAAAATTTAAGAATTAATAAAATTGAACAAGGTGACTTGTACTTCATAAAATTAAAGAAAAAAAAATTAACATATGGTCATATTGAGTTAGAAGTCACACATTTTTTTCTTGCCTTCTCCTCAAAATAAGTCCATCAAGGATAATTTTTGAAATAAGTGTGGAGGAGACAAAACACTTATTTGACATGAAATAAGAGATTTTTATGATACTTATTGGACTGTTGGTGATGATGTTATGATTAATTTTTTAAATAATTTATGATTTATGGTGTTTTTTTAGATGCATTTCTCTCCATGTAGGTGTTTCTCATGTTATCACTACAAGAAAAAGCCTCATTAACGACCAATTTTAGTGATCAGAACTTGTTAGTCACTATAGTGACCAATTTAGATACCAATATACAAAATAAAAAATTATTGGTTACTAAAATAGTTACTATTATAAATACAAAAATATAATTGGTCTTTAAATTGATTTATAAAATTTAGCTACCAAAGGAAATTGGTCACTGAACATTAGTTACCAAGATTTTTGCTATCAAAAGAAGTTGGTTTCTAAATTAGTCTCTAATTAATTAGTGACCAATTTAGCAACCAATTATAATTTTTATTCATAATATTGATTATTTTAGTAACTAATAATTTTTTATTTTGTAAATTGGTATATAAATTGGTCATTATAGTAACTAACAAATTTTGGTTACTAAAATTGGTTGTTAATAAAATATTTTCTTATACTGTATTCTATTATATTTTTTTGCCACTGCTTCTCAAGTTTGGAATAATTCTGTTTGAATTTTGCTTATTTTGTAAGTGGGATATTTGAGTTGCAATCTATACACAATCTTAAAGTGACCTCCTTTGAAGATATTCCTAATTGATTTTTTTACGATTTTGGTATTATGAATCAAAATGCAGCTAATTTTTTTTTCTGTGTTGTTTTCACTCCAAAATATTTTGGGAAACTAATTTGTGAAAAAGCCTTTCATTCTTAATTTGGTATACTTATGTTCCTCCCTCAAGTTTTATGAAAAGCTTTTGATTGATAAAGAGGTATATCGTATATGGTTGAATTTATGCTCCATGTTTTCTCTGTGTAAGAATAAAGAGGATTCCATTCAACATAATTTTTTTTTTGTCCAAATTACAAGACATTTGTGCATATTTGTAATGGTTGTCTATGACTCATATAGTTATTTTGATTAAGTCCCCATGGAGTGCCTTGTTGATACTCATGTGACTAGGTGCTTTAGCTTATACTATTTACTTTTTGGGTGCAAAATTCTTTGTAATCTAGAATTATGAGTTATTCTTGTTATTGAACATTCTCATGAGGCTTACTTTACATGTGTTTGGTTGGAAAGTGATTATGTACTATTGTGTAAAAAAATTATGTTTCTCAAAATGTTTCTTGGTATGAAGAAAATACTTAGAGATATATAAAAGAATGATGTTTAAATGTTCTTATATGTAAAAAAATAAAATACCTATAGATAAATCACTATGCAGATAAATTGACTTCACTAAAATTAAAAAATAAAATTCACGATAAGCATAATCTTTATAATTGTTTAACTTTTTTTAAGAAAGTTTGCTATGTATTTTTTGTGTATAAATTTGGTTTATCCTCTTATAGTTTTCTTTTTTAATAATATTTTTATGTGATGACAAATAAATGATGTAATTTGATATGTCTCTCTAAGTGAGATGTCATGATACCTAATAATACTTAAACATGATTTTTAATAATAATAATAATAAATTTAAAGTTTGGTTAAAATTAGAAAACAACAGTGATGCTAAATAAAGTAATAGAAAAATCCAAAAGGAATCATGTTAGGTTAACCGTCAGCAAATGATCTGAACACGTCGTTAGCTTGCCTTTTGGCGTCAACCAAAAGCAAGCCTTTGTTCTTTATATTATTTACCCAACTTTTTTTATTCTACTACAACACAAAATTTTAAAACTCTCATTGTCCCTTCGAATATCAAACGAGCCATTATTTTTCACAAATTTCATCACAAAATTTAATCACAACCATGCAAACCCTTTTCTTATACTACATTTACCAAATTATACACCTTCTCTTCGTTATCATATTTTATTACAAATTTAAATCACAAAAGTTAATAGTCATTTTCGTTTACATTTTCATTTTTTTTTTGTTTCAACATGTCTAGTTATTTTATAAAATGAAGTCAATCTCATATATCATATAGTTATGCATTTTTATTTCTTGCCATCTCATTAAAAAGAAGTGTGAAATAGTTGGATAACAAAAAAATATATCAATATTTTGAATGGTTTAAGCAAAGTTTATTTAGTTAAAACATTTTAATTGTCACATTCTTATTTTCTTGGTATTATTTTTAACAACAAATATTTCAAAATGAAGCTAATTTTCTTGCCAATAAATAATAGCAAAGTGGTAGTAATTTAGTGAATGATTGCACTCAATGATATCATTGCCACCAAAATTTGATTGAAAAAAATTGTTTCTAAAATAAACATATTAGACAAAAACAAGTTGGTGATATTAGACTATGATTGATTCTAATTAAAGAAGGTGAAGTAGCTAGGTTTGAGATTATTATTTTATTAGCATTACTATAGGAAGCTCCACCTTGTGGTGGAGGTTTGTGCAATTCTAGGTCTTTCAACTAACAACATTGATTAATCATATTTAACTGCCATTAGCAAGGAAATCCAATAACTAATTATTAGTTAACACATATTTAATATAACCACACTTATTTGTCACTATCTTTGAAAAAATGAAGTTCTAGGATTGATTTTAATTGTTTTCTTTTTCTTCATTGACAAGCTTTTTTTTTTTTTTAAGTTGAAGTGTTTCATTGCATCATCAAAGTATCGTGAAATTTATTAATAAGTTTAAGCTTAACTTAATCATGGATAACAAGTTTTTTAAGTATGTAATTAAGATTTGTGACCATGTATATACAAAAGATTTTGATAAAAATGCCCAACATTTCATTAGTTTCTACTTTTTGTACAAAAATTCTGATCAAGATTGGTCCTCATGATAAAAAGATTCTTCTATTATGTTAATATATATTATTCCTATTTATTATTTTATAATAAACCATTAAAATCTTGATTAAGATATCTTATTAAATGCAAATAAAAAGGTGATCCTAATAAAAATTATTACTCAAAAATTGGTTAGTCAAACTTTATAAATAAGAAATAACTCGCTAATATATCCAAATAATACCATTCTCTTAATTTCACTTAAATAAGGATATTGCAATATAATTAGAATATAAGATTGGAGTAAAAGTAAAACAACTTATTAATTTCAATAAAATTTAATTTTCTATGCATAATAACTTCATACTAACATTAGAAATGTACGAATTTCTTGTGAAAAAAAATAATATATTTTTCTGTAAATATTAGAGTTGTCAAAACGGGTCACCTGTTCCAATTCATCACAAATTGGTGAGTTAAATATGTTTGTTTGTCGACTCACTTAATTAAAAAAATAATAATTTTTTTAGTGTAAAAAAAATTAAATTATAATTGTGATTAAATTTTAAATAAATTTCAATACAATCCAAAATAATGTTCAATCTCAAATACAAACTAAAATCACAAAAATATTAGGTTTGCAGTTGCCAACCCAATGGGTCGAGTGAGCTGGGTTCATAGGTCTGGTAAAAAATTAATTCATACTGAAATTTGTAAAAAAATTTCAACTCAATCCGGTCCAAGGATCAAGTTAGTCCACATATTCTGACTCATTTTGACAACTCTAGTAAATAGGATAATGATATGTTGATAATTTGACAATATTGTATTGGAATTTAATAAAAAAATCTCAGTTTTTTTTTACTGCAAATTTTCTTACAATTAAAATATTTAAAATACATATCAAATAAAGACATTAAAAATCAAGGAAATTATGTATAATTAAAATTTGTATTTGATTATTTACAATTTTTTTGTCATTCTCTAATGGGAAGCACACTCAAGATTAGTTTCCGTTTAAAACATTATGTAAGATATTACATAAATAAGTTTAAATTTACAAAAAAGTGAGGTTTTTATGTAAAAGATAAATCAACTTGAGAGCATAAAGAATTACAAGTTATAGAATAAATTTGATTCTTGCAAGAAGAAAACAAAGAAGGTTTTATAAAAATTATGCATTTTGCATTCTAAGCCTTAGAATGTGTAAAGGAGGGTCCATAGGTGACTACAATATTTTGACTGTGTTGATTCTTAAATTAAGCTCTCATGCTATGCTGGCTGATATGAAAGTGGTGGGTTAGGTCATAATTAGGTATGCTGATTTTTCCACGTTTTCTTCCTGCACCCCATTTTAACATACAAATAAAATAAAATATCCTCTTTGTTGTTTTAGAAATTCTGAAATATATTTAATGTGTTTTAGAAAACTTGTTTCATAATTTGTTCTAAAAATCATGTTTTATATGTTCTAAAAATTCGTTTCAAAAAATTCATTTTAGAAAATATCGTACATTTTGAAAAGTTTGTTCCAAAAACTTCATTTTATAAAACTCGTTCTAAAATATAAATTTTATTACAAAAATCCTATTTCAGAAACCATATTCTAAAAGGTTCAGAAAATTTATTCCCAAACAGAACAAGTATGCGAAATAACGAAGGATAAAATTGTTATTTTAAAAATGCTGAAGATATAGGAAAATTGTTTTTTTTTTCAGGTTGTTGTTGTTTGGTGGGCTTCAACTTATATCTTATTTGAATTTGTCAAGAAAAGCATGGATGAACTTTTCACTTGTTAATGGAGAATTGTTATTTAAATTGAAGGTATATACTTTATATTACTAATATAATTTATTAACATTTTATTAAATTGTAGGTATACACACTGTATCACTAATAAATTTTTGGTAACATTTTTAACATATTAATTTCAGTAATATTCTTTTTATTAGAAACACTACATTTTATAAATGTTCCTAAATATTTTCACTAACATCTTTCAGGAGAAAAATAACATTATAAAAATGCCAGTAGCTATTTTTTTCAATAAAAAACAACATTTTAAAAGTGTTACTAAAGATTTTTAGTATCATTTTAATGTTATAAAATGTTACTAATATAAATATTTTGTAACATTTAACAAATATTACTTTTAAAATAAAATATTTTTTATTAAATTACATAAATAACATCTTGTTTAATAGATCAAAACTCTGTCAGACTAATTCAGATTTCCACCATAACCTAAACTAAAACATAAAAATTTAAACTTTTCAAAGCATATACATGACAAAAATACTTGTAAGAAAACTAATAAGTAAAAGGAAAACTATGTTTTAACAAAGTTTGGTCGATAAACTTTTGATAATACATATGTGGCAGCGCTTAAACGGATAAAAAAATGTTTGATATGACTTGGAAAGGGAAGAAAAAAAATTGTGTTGAAGAATAAACGTTGTCAAACTTTATCAAAAATAAGTTTACAAAAGTATAATAGTCCTAAGTAAAAGTAAGATACTATCTTGTAAACTAATGAAAAGCTTCCTACTATGGAAGAAATGAATGTGAAACTTCTTTAGTATTGATTCCAAGCATCAAGCATGTAAACTTTGCAAGTGCTGATAAAAGAAATTGTAACAAATATCACAGTGCCTTGAAAGCATTTCAAATTTTTGTATTTGAACAAGAAGAAATAAGAGAATTTGCTACAATTACCTCAAACTTATTTCTGGTCCCCTTTAAATTTTTCCCGAAAGGAACAAAAGAAAGGATTGAGTGCTGAAGATTTGAAGGTTTATTTCAAATCATCACACTCAAAGGATGCTTCAAATTCCCCACATGAAGCAGATGCTGTCCTAAGGCAACTTTTCTGTTGCCAAGTTCATCAACTATACTCAAATCTTTACAAACATCTACTTTGAACCTAACCAGTGTTTCTGATTTTCCCATCAATTGAACTTTCTCAAAACCAAGCAAGTGTTTCTGAGGTGCATTGTGCACTGCAGGGGGAGTAGAGAACAAAAACACTGTATGACCACTGTTCAGATTCCCCTTGTTCTTCACCCTGAGGTTGATATCAATGAACAAGTTCTCACAAAGTTCACCATCAGCATCAAGTGACTTGCATTCTGAGAAACGGCACACATGATCCTCAGCTAGGGGAACAGACACCATCTGAGGGGCTTTAATTAACTTATGCACAATACTTGAGTAGCTTAATCCATCCCCAAATGAGAAAACAGTTTCCCCTTTATAGAATCTGTATGTTCTACCAGGGTAACCTGTGGCAGGATCTGGCCTCATGTTCATGTTGGTCATTGGCACTTTCTCTACATATGATTGTGGATACCATGTCATAGGTAGTCTACCACCTGAATCAAACAAACATAAGCATCAATGAGTCTCAAACTAAAGACTGTAACTTGTGGATTAGTTTATCCAAAGTGGCCTTTTTGAGTGACTTACTTGGATTATGAAAACCAAAGATCACATCAGCTATGGCAGCTCCACCAGCTTCTCCAGGGTAACCAACCCACAAGATGCTTGTGATTTTGTCATTGGTTTTGGCAAAGGACACATCCATGCCTCCTCCAGACATTATGACAAGAATCACAGGTCCCTTGGATGCCTTTGCCACTTCAGTAACCAGAAGTTGCTGTTGTCCAGGAAGAAGAATGTTGGTTCTGTCTAGACTTTCTGCCTCTATGTCTAAACTTGCACCAGCTACAATCACTGTGGCATCTGCAGAGGCTGCAATCTTTTTGGCATCATCTAGTACTGGATTCGGACACCGCGCATCAAGACAGCCAGCAGCATAGCTTGTAGGAACTAAAGCTGTTAGGCCTTGCAAGGGTGATGTGTACTTGCATGGAATGCCTGCAAAATTTTAAGGAACTTGTTAACTGTGATCTTAAGCTGAAAGGGAAGATTGCAAGTCTTGAACTTCTGACATCAAACAATGTGGTCCATTTTGATACCTTCATAGTTTCCAATCATGACCCTTGTGGCATTAGCATTGGGTCCAATAACTGCTAATGATTTAATGGCTTTGGCATTGAGAGGCAATGATCCTGGACTGTTTTTAAGCAGCACAATCCCTTGCCTTGCAGCTTCACGGGCAAGTTCTCGGTTTGCTGGAGTGCAGACATCTTTTGGACCTAGATTTCCATAAGGTTGCTTGCTTGGGTTGCCATCAAAGAATCCAAGACGCATCAATGTGGCAAAGTTGTTGGAGACAGCGTTATTAATGGATGCTTCATCTATAAGCCCTTGCTTCACAGCACCTTCTGTATATTGGCCAAGATATCTTCCACAGTTCAAGTCCAACCCTGTTAATCAAAATATGCATATAGCAAAGATAAGTAAAAGAATTTTTATGTAAATTTAAACAAGACACTCAAGAATTTCAACGTCTGGTAAAAAAACAAAGATATGTGATTATGTAGTCTTTTTACCAGCCAGAATGGATTTGGCTGCTGCTTCTTCAGGTGTCTTGGTGTAATGCTGATCTTTGTAAAGCACTTCTACAGAGTCACAGTCAGAAACTATATATCTACATGGGCCATTATATTCATATTATTCTCAGACAACAACAACAACAACAACGGTGGTAAATAAACATCATTATACACTCCCTCTGGCTCATTTTGTTTGTGGTTTAAGGTGAAGTACACACTCTACATTTACAATGATACATCTACTGGTACATTTATCTCTTTGGGTACTATTGGAAAATTTAATCAATACTCTGTTAATGTTCAAAGTGAGAAATAATTTGAGAATATAAGTATTTCAGAAGAAATGAAAACAAAAATGGGAGAAAGAGGGTAAGATACTAAGATTTAGACTGAAAAGTACCCATTTAGTTTCCATTCGCCCCGGATAACACCCTTAAGGAGGTCAGGGTCTGCACAAGTTGGCTTTCCATTAACCTTGTTGTAGGAACACATCACACTGGCCACATTGCCATCAATCACACAGCTCTTGAATGGTGGTTGGAATGTGTCCTCCAAATCTTGCTTTGACACCTAAAAAAAAAATCAAGAAGCAAGACATAAAAAAGGATGAAAATGATTATGTGCATGAGTTTTAGATCAAAGGTAGATTATCATTACCACAGCATTGAAGGTGTAACGCTGAATTCCTTTCCAGTTATCAACATCATAGGCTGTGTAATGTTTGCAACAAGCAGCAACCTTGAGCCTGTTGGGGTCCCCACCATCTGTTTGTTGAAGACCTTTGACATACCCTGCTGCATATTTGCTTGTGAGCACAGGGTCTTCCCCTGGTGTTTCCAGACCTCTTCCCCATCTTGGATCTCTGAATATGTTTATGTTTGGTGACCAATATGTCAAACCAGCCAACCCCACATTGTTCATTGCTCTGGCTTCCGTTGAAACCACCTGAAATCAAATACCCCATTTACTACTTCATAGTTGAGACCCTTTTCTGTACTACAGTGCTTGATATTTTCAAACATCATCAACTCTACATTGTGAATCAATATCAAACTGCATTGTGAATGCAGCAATAGCGAAATATCCAAATGGAATCAACAAGCATCTATATGCGTTTATTAGAATCATCAAAGAAAGAACTACTAACTCAAACCTCAAATTAACAGCATTTGCCAACCAGTGAAGGAGGGAAAGCTAGAAGAGAAAAGTAGCAAGAGAAGCCTCACCCGTCCAATTATTTCAAACAAGGAAGTGTTGAAAGAAGCTGCAGTGAGAATAGGCATGGGAAAACTGGTTGCACCAGGAATCACGTTGGAGAAGCGCGTTCCTGGACCAACATTGGACACTCCATGAAGTGCTTCTGACCACCATTCATACTTGGGAATCCCAAGCCTACTCACATCCACTGCAGCATTCACCAAGTTCCCTATTTTCTCTTGCAATGTCAACCTCCCCACAAGGTCTGCCACCCTCTCTTTCACCCCCAAAGACTTGTCACAGAACGCATAACCCCCTAAAGCAGGGTTCTTCTCAACATCACAGGCAAAGATCGCTGATGTCTGGCCCCAAACACCACCACAACTCAACAATAACAAAAACAACGTTGTCAAAGAGAAACACAGCAAAACATAGACTTTGTTTCCAGCACAGGCCATTGTTGTGGCCTTGGAAGAAGAGGGTGTCTTACTTTAACAATCTTTGTTGGTATGAATGAATGTGGTTGAATATAGGACTGTGTCTAGTATACTACCATATCATATACATGAATCATTCATGCATGTTATTATAAAAATGTTGTTGTATTTTAGTGGCCCGTGATGTGGAAGAAGGAGTGACCTATTAAATGGGGTTGCTTTCTGGCAGAGAGACAAAAGCAATGAACCAAGGAATCTCCTCAGCAAGACATGGAGCTTAATCCAGTCCGTGAAAAACCAACCTTTTTCTACCTTTCAGAGGTAGGAGGTGTTCTTTGTTTGGAAGCTCCACTTGCATCTACATATAACATGGGAAATCCCACCGAATCTACACACTGTGCTCCTCAGTTTAATCTTAACAAAACCAAACACAAAAGGGGTTAGAGTAAATAACTCTTTGTAAAAGTTAAGGATGAAAAGTGAAAACACTTTTTGTGGTAAGGAACTGTCATTTATGGATGTTCATCTTCTTTGAATATACAAAATTATTAAGAACAATAAATTTCTCCTTTTAGATATTTAATGGAACTGGGTACTTAAATGAAAATGATTAGTTAAATTAAATCACTGACCTGGAGTGATGTTGTACCAGTTGATTATGGTGGAGATAGTACTAACTTACTTTTATGTTTGGATAAAAAGGAATTTTGAGAGTTTTTGAATTGATAAAAGAACTCTACACTCTTATGTCTCTATCTGATATAGAATCTCACTTGATGATTGTCATTCATGTAATTGACACAAACAAGTATAATAATAGTAATAATAATAATAAATAAATAACTTGTATTTTAGACTGTAGCATATTAAAATTATGTGTGAATTTCATATTTATATTTTGAGTGATACTCATATTATAGGGCTTGTTTGCTTCAAAATTAGGTCAAGAAATGAAGTACAACAAACAAAAAAGGTTAGAAAGTTAGAAAACACCAAAAATAAAAAAATAAGTTTCATATAAAATGTATACATAATAAATTATATTAAAAATATAATCTATTAAATTCTTACAACATATATCTTTATTATTGTATCGTAAATTTTTTATTACATATCATAATGTTTTAATATAATTAATTATTTTTATATAATTGATTATATTGTTGACATTTTATTAATATTTATATTTCTATTGTAATACAATAAATAATTAAAAATATTTTAAAAAAATAATAAAGAAAATTAATTAATTTAAATTTTCTATAGCAGGATTACTTATTTTAATTTAGTTTATTCTACATATTTAATTATTTTAATGTCATTCTCAAATATACCTTTTTCTACTAAAATTTTATAATACCTCTATTGCAATTTGAAATTTATTTTCACTCTTTTTTAAATTTATCTTTTAATATTAAATTATTTTACAAAAGTATAAAACTAACTGATATCAAATAATCCATAATTACTTCAGTACAGACTTGTACTTACTCGAACATATTGTTTAATAAAAAACTGGTAAAATATGTTTTAATATTTGAAAAATCAATTAAATTTTATGTTTAATATAAACTTATTTAGTATTGTTTTAAATATACCCATTTTAAAAAAAATTGCATTTTTTATTCAATCCCTCACAACAACCTTAATTAGATGAAGAAAAAAAAAGAGTCTAGAAAAAGAAAATCATATCTTCACATGATGATTTGGGGGGAAGGTAATTTGTTTTTCTTTTATCGAAAATTGGAATAGTGCGTGAGCAGTGTTACAGTCGAAATGGTGTTTCACGTGAGGAACTATGACGGCTAATTTGGGTCTATGGATAAAAGAAATAAAAAATAATGTTATGATTTAAATTTGATCTCAGCAACATTAAAAGATTTTTCTTTTCCAAAATCTGTATATAATTAGTCAAAAAAATCTCTATGATATTTTCTCAGAAACTCAATCTGTGACATAATACATGAAAGGGTGAGCCAAATTGACAAAAGTGAAACCAGATAAAAGCTATTGGAAACAGCTTCTCTCTGTCACCCAACTTGATAAAAAAAATGAATCTTGTGATCTTCTGCAGCTTATGAACTATCACACATCCCAATCCATCTTTTACCTTTCATTCAATAATAATAACCCAATAAGTCAAAATTTGATATCATTTTTTAATATGAAAAACAATTATTAAAAGTATGTTTATTTGGTAAAATAAAGTACATGTTCTGATTAAAAGATTAATAAATATTTGATGTGGATGGATAACTTATGTAAGGAGACATATAGATATATAATATACCAAAGCAACAAGTTTTGATTCTGTTATATGCACCCTACATGTACCATAAATGTTAGAATTATGGTGCTTGATTTAGTCCCACATTGCTTAGAATAATGAGATGTGGCTCTCTATTTTACTATATAAGAGACTCTATGTAAGGCTTTAAGAAACCACCAAAAATTCAAAACACTTCCTAGTGTAGTCGTGGACGTAGGCATACACATTGATGTGGATGGATAACTTATGTAAGGAGACATATAGATATATAATATACCAAAGCAACAAGTTTTGATTCTGTTATATGCACCCTACATGTACCATAAATACATTAATTAAGAAATTATACTTTTTTAATGAAAAATCGGTATATTATATTCAAATGTATCTAGTAACATAAAAAAAAAAATATGTATAGAAGAAAATATGAAACAATATCATAAATAATATTATCTGAAGGGACAATGGACAAACCTAAAAAAGCATCTAATATAAAGTATTTGTATTATATGAGCTATAATGCATGAGCATAATTAAACTCCACACGTGACACTCTTTTGTTTTTTTTCTCTTATTTCTTTGGTAACAGGCTGTCTTCAGTTTTTTGTCAACAATGTCTACTTCAAAAACTGTACACTAATCTTATTTTCATTTGGATTCAAGTGTAAAACAATCTTCATTTTCAAAAAGAGTTATTGAATTAAGAGTGACTAAAGTGTTTCTTTTTAATTCTGTTCTTCTTCGACTATGCTTTACAATATTATTTATAATTAAAAGTACGACACTATGATGAAAATGAGAAAACTCTCTTTAAGGTTACCAATCTGTTCACACATAATTGGATTAATTCCCATATTTGAGTGGACTTCAAGAAGAGACATATTCTCTCCTAATTTTAGTTACATTCTTTTAGTTTTTAAACTTTGATTTATGTCATTCTAGTTTTATTTTTTTTAACTTTAATAACTAATATTTATAGTATACTATTTATAATTTGTAATCATTCAAATTAAGTTTTTCCCTACAAAATTTCATAATATAAATGGGGTACAATGTGTTGAATTATATATATATATA
>Ga0099823_1002858_pt1 | contig 15961 bp, 10 predicted proteins | sample CowpearedBW_FD_76831 | JGI IMG/M metagenome (GOLD analysis project Ga0099823, IMG submission 76831) | Root nodule microbial communities of legume samples collected from California, USA - Cow pea red BW | ecosystem: Host-associated > Plants > Roots > Nodule | place: USA: California | collected...
TGAATTTAGTCCTTTTAACCAAATTTTGTTAAGTTTATCTAACGTTTCGAGCGCATTTCATGATAGTATTTAAGTTAACATTGAAGCAAAAATGTGTTAAAGAGTATAAATAATTTAAATACTATCATGAAATGCGCTTGAAATGTCAGATAAATTTAACAAAATTTGGTTAAAAGGACTAAATTCACGCATTTTGGAAGATGAAGGACTAAATTGATCAAAAGTTTTGATGAGAAACTAAATCCAAATTTCGCTCTTGAGGAACAAAAACATATTTAACCAAAAAAAAATATTAACGGAAAGTGAAGTACAATTTGTCCACAAACATTACTAAATTTGGGTAGAACATATCTTCTGTATAATACGCCGAGGAAGAGATTTAACAAACAGTCTCACGCTTCAAATTTCAACCAATACTATCCCAAATTCACTTTCATTTAACTTCATTCGCAGAAACCGTTCTTTCAACCTCTCATGCGTGAAGCAGCAGATAAGGTGTTTTTTTTTTCTCCTTTTTTTCAAAGAACCATTTTAATTTGACCTTTATTTTGAAATTATTGCATAGAATAGAAAAACACCGACCGACAGAAGAGTTGTAAAAAGGCTGTAGTACCGTGTGGCATGGCGTGACATGATTGTTACATGTTAAGTGCAAACCCACTTTGTTGGTCCAAATGGAATCTCAGTGGTAATCTATCCAACCCACATCATATAGTATACCACAAAAGTCTTGCCACCTCAATCACGGTCAATTTGCTGTCTGCAACTCTTTCCAACTCTTTCAGGTTCCAGCACCAAAATTAACTCACCTTCTTAAGATGATCATTGAACTGCTCCACTGTCACACACGCACATAACAAACTTCAGACATTCATCCAGATCTCATCTCCCTCTTCCTTTTCTTCTTACTTATTTCTACTTATCCTCTTAAAGAATTATTTTTCGGGGACGAAGTTAGGATTTTGATTTCACTTTCTTGCACCCAATTGGATTTTGTTCAGAACCCAGTAAGCTTTTCTTTATGTAATGCTACTTCTGTTAAGTTTGTTTTGTCTGAGTGTGGCGGTTATGATGGATCTGGAACGTTTTACTGCCGGTGGTCATAGTTGTGGCCTACTGAATGTACCTTCGACTCTCTTATGTGATTTGGTGTTGTTAATAAGTATTATGCGTTTTAGTGCTAGTGATGATTGTTTTGTATTGGGCTAGATCTGAAAGTTCAGTTTAATTGTGTGATAGTGTTTGTCATTGAGCTAGTTCATATTGCTCGATCCAAATCCATCTAAGTCTGAATCTTATATGTGCAAAAGGATTTGTTTACTTCTAACTTGTAAGTTGTCACCTTATATCATGTTTCTTTTAAGGGGTGATTCGGATCCATTGTTTTCATGGTCTGCTGTCACTTCAATAGCAACCACCATAACGGCTCTCTTCAATTTCATTTATTTATTTTTCTTTTTTTAATAATCCTCTTCCTTGGTACGTTTTATCCAAAACAATTGCTGAAAAGTAGGAGTGAATCTTGTGAATTTAGTGGTAACTTATTGTTGGACTATATTGTAATTGCTTGAGACACACTCTAGGATTGTACATGTTTGACAATAAACTAAGTTTGGCAATATCTTAACAATCAATAGATTTTCCTATTTCTCCTTTGCTAATTGCTCTTCTCTTGTTTGCAGGTCAATGATTTAGTCAGTGTACTGCGAGGAAACTGTTTGTCTTGTTTATAATTTGAGAAACTAAGATTCAAGTCGGTAATTTGACATTGAATGTCTGGCGAATTGAGATTCTTTTAGACCGTAACTGAACAGTGAAATTTGCAGTTTGGATTTATACTTTCAACTAATAAATGCCGAGGGGGAGATCTGATGGATTGCAACAAAAGCATTCACTTGCTTTCCTCATCGTTGTGGCAATTTTTCTGGGTTTTCTGTATGTGTATGGCGGATCCATCTTTGGTTCTCAGAATAGTGGATCATCTGCTCTTGAATATGGCAGATCTTTGAAAAGACTTGGCTCATCATATTTAGGTGCAGAGGATGATAATGATGGCAATCAAGATGAATCTTCGGCAACCAATATTGTCTTAAAGAGTTTCCCTGTATGTTGATTTGTAAGCTTAGACATAGGGCACATGCATTCATTCTCAATGGCTTCATGCAACATCCATTTATTGCTATTGCTATCATTCATGCTTCATGTAACATCTCTAATGTTTTGTTTTTGCTATTGCTATATGGTTTAATCAGTGGTGTTAGTATTATGAACTCTCTTATTTATTTGAATTTCGGTTGCTAAACTCGGAAGTTCAAGTATGAGAGTTGGATAAGTTTTGATAACATGTTGCTTAAGATGCTTAAAATGTATCATAAATGGAAAAGTAAAACCTGAAGAAAACTAGTTTCCTGTCCACATTCACAATAACATCCCAATCAAGCAACAAGGTTCTTGTTTACGTAATGAAAATGAAAGTAATAGTTTCATAGATAAATAAGTGGACACAATCGAGTTCATGCACATCAATTAAATATACTTCTGGCTCATCAGAAATCTCACGGTGTTTACATGTTTATGCTTTTGAAGGTTTGTGATGATCGTCATTCGGAGTTGATTCCATGCTTAGATAGACATCTTATCTATCAAATGAGGATGAAGTTGGACCTGTCTGTAATGGAGCACTATGAGAGACATTGTCCACCTGCAGAAAGGCGTTACAATTGCTTAATCCCTCCTCCATCAGGATACAAGGTGAAGATTTGTTTTAATAGATGTTATCTCTAACATATCCTCTGATAGACATGTATTGTTCCACTCCAACATTTGTTGTTTCTATAATGTTGCAGGTCCCTATTAAGTGGCCACAGAGCAGAGATGAGGTGTGGAAAGCAAATATCCCACACACTCACCTTGCACATGAGAAGTCTGACCAGAATTGGATGGTTGAAAAAGGTGACAAAATAATGTTCCCTGGAGGTGGAACTCATTTCCACTATGGAGCTGATAAATACATTGCATCAATTGCAAATGTAAGTCTGCATCCGACTTTAATGGTTCTGTCTGTAAAAAATCAGTTATTATGCTTACAAGTACCAGGCTTAACAGTGCTAGTTGTCTGGTAAATTATGTTTATCTAACTTTGCTTGCATTTCACGCATAAATCATTATCTGAAAATTCCAGTTTACTTTGCCAGATGCTGAACTTTTCAAACAATAATCTAAACAATGAAGGAAGATTGCGGACAGTGCTTGATGTTGGCTGCGGTGTTGCAAGTTTTGGAGCATATCTTCTATCATCCGATATCATTGCAATGTCCTTGGCACCAAATGATGTGCATCAGAATCAAATTCAATTTGCCCTAGAAAGAGGAATTCCTGCATATCTTGGTATCCTTGGAACTAAAAGACTCCCTTACCCCAGCCGGTCTTTTGAGCTTGTTCATTGTTCTCGCTGTCGAATTGATTGGCTTCAAAGAGGTGGAATTCTACTTCTTGAACTAGACCGATTGCTGCGACCAGGAGGTTATTTTGCATACTCATCTCCAGAGGCATATGCTCAGGATGAAGAGAATCTCAAGATATGGAAAGAAATGAGTGAGCTTGTGGAGAGTATGTGTTGGAAAATAGCAGCAAAAAGGAACCAAACTGTTGTCTGGCAAAAACATGGGACTAACGACTGCTATATGGAAAGAAAAACTGGTGCTCACCCTCCTCTTTGCCACCCTGAGGATGACCCGGATGCAGTTTGGGGAGTAAATATGAAAGCATGCATAACACCTTACAGTGACCGTGAGTAGTCTTTTCTCTGTGTCACGGATTCTAGTGATTTCCTTTCAAGTATATCAAGCATTGATTTTCTTATTTTGTTTTGTTTAATGATTAAAGAGAACATTTTGAAGATCTGTGTATATGAAACTTGACAACTAAACATTTGTTTATTTTATCAGATGACAACAGAGCCGAGGGCAGTGGTTTAGCTGCATGGCCTGCAAGATTGACTACACCTCCTCCTAGACTAAGTGACTTTGGCTATTCAAATGAAATGTTCGAAAAGGATACGGTAATCAGAACTCAGAACTACATTTGATCTTCTTTTTAAGGATCATATTGTTGGCTTAAATCAATTGTTGACTTAAATCTGGTCATCTGCAGGAACTATGGCAAAGGAGAGTTGCTAAGTACTGGGATCTGTTGAGTCCGAAAATTGCATCAAACACTTTGAGGAACATTATGGATATGAAAGCATACATGGGTTCATTTGCGGCAGCTCTTATAGACAAGAATGTTTGGGTTATGAATGTTGTGCCCAATGTTGGAGTCAATACACTTAAGCTCATATATGACAGAGGTCTCATAGGATCTACTCATGACTGGTATTGAAGCTACTGCATATTTATTGTTTCTTTGACAAATTTCTGCGTATTCATTTTGTTTTGATGTGTTGATCTTAAACAGGTGTGAAGCATTCTCAACATACCCCAGAACCTATGATTTACTTCATGCATGGAATATCTTGTCTGACATAGAAAAGAGAGGTTGCAGTCTTGAGGATCTATTGCTTGAGATGGATCGTGTTCTTCGGCCCACTGGTTTCGTGATCATCCGGGATAAACAGACAGTGATTGATTTTGTAAAGAAGTACCTAAGTGCTTTGCACTGGGAAGCAATTGATTCCAGTTCTGACTCTGTTCAGGATGGTGATGAAGTTGTTTTTATCATCCAGAAGAAACTGTGGCTGACTAGTGAAAGCTTTAGGGACGCAGAATAAATAGGACAACCATTGCATTTTCATCTTCTTACATATTATTATCTGCTGCTGCAAGGGATCAAAGCACTTCCCAAGTAGTGAAGTGGAGCAGTAAACAACTTCATTTTGTAGCATTACATGTTCTTTTCCTTTCATTTCATTTCATTTCATTTCCCTCTTTTCATTCTAATTTTTGGGCGGATGATTATTCATGTGATTAAGACATACATAGGCACGAAGCTTTTATAGGCTATTCAAAATTTTGCCTGCATTTGGGGGTTATGTAAGTGTAAGCTATATAACAATCATGACATAGTAGTCACTTATATAAGTTATATGATTTAATATATACACATTTCTTGTCTGCTCAGAATTTCTTTTATTTTTGGACTTTAATGTCGTCAAGGGGTAGATTTAAAATTTAATTTAATTTTATAAAACTCGTTTGAAATAAAATTTGTATTTATTTATATAATGTAATGTAAACTGATCTTATTTTTAATGAATCAAGACATACATATCTCTTGTGCGTAAAAATCAAATAAGGAATGAAATTATCTATTCAACAAACAAATGATAAATAATATTTAATGTGTTCTAAATGGCTATAAAATAATAAGAAGCTGATGTTAAGAATTATTTAACTTCATGAAATTATATAATATTTGAATCCATTTATAGATATTATAAATTAACTTTATTTATAATTAATATTGAACTTCTTAATGCTATTTTTGTTTATTTAGTACATATGATATGGGTTGGATCGGAATGTATCTTTTTGTTCTATTCTCTTTCTGTAAGTTCTAAATAAATGCCTTTTTTGTATTGAACTTTTGAATCAATATTAAAATAGTTAGATATTGAAGTTTTTATACGATAATATTTGCATCCAACTTTAATATGAAATTATTCATTCATGTTAATTATAAAACCACGTGATAGATTTATTATATGGACTTTGTTACATTTCTGCTATACTGTGCAGTTTTTTTTATAAAGTAATTAATATAATATTTAATAACATGGCGAAATTAAGAAATGCAATTTATAAATAAGTTTAACTTAATATTGTAAAGACTACTTTTTGGGTCAAGAAAAAATGACTCATGTATGTATAGAAAAGGGAAGAGGGTACACATTATGGAATCAAATAGATGAAATCTTAACTCTTAAGTTTTATTTTTCTCTGTATTTATTGTACATAAAATGGTAAAGAAAGCAAAAGAAAAAATAAATGGCTAATATAGATAAAACTACTAATAATATTCATTGTATGATGTTGATTTCATTAAACAAACATTTTGTTCCTTTTATGGTTCCAAATTATAAGCAGATTGAGATTGCAATATTGGATAATTTTAAAAGATCGAAAATAAGAGGAAACTAAAGTTAATGTCTTTTAAAAGTGACAAGAAATCAGAGGGTCAGAATTATCGCATTTAAAGAACTTAGATCCCGTTTTTACAATGTAATGTTTCAAATCTTTGTACGGAATAATTGAAATTAAAGTTTTTTTAATATCACGTCTCTTTTTATTATGCAGCATTAACTGTGGTTGAAATATTAATGTTTGAGATTAGACTAATAATCACTGAATCAGATATGAGAAGTGGAAAGGATCCCAAAATATTTGGTATCCGCCACCAACAATAATTTCTGATAATTGAGATTGTAAAGTAAATAACTTTCATATGAATTAAAAGGTGAAAATATAATTCTTAAGAATTGAGAACTCTGCTGTTAACATTATTAAGTAGATTTGTGATGATAATAAAAGAAAAAAGCACCTTAGTTTGATAACAAATAACAGTGAGAGATGAAAAAGGAGATAAATGAAGTGGTTTCCAACTCTTCTCATTAAAATCTATAATAATAAAGGTGATATAATTGTCCTACATATTTTCTTTTTATATCAATTCCCATTATTATTATTATAATAGCATATTAATAATCTTCCATTACCCACTTTGAATTAAGGGACCCAACACCTTTTCTAGACTTCTTTTCAGTCAGTGGAAACATTACAAGAAGGAAGGATTAAAGAAAATTATGTCTGAACAAAAGAGAAACAATGCTAGGGTTTGGAGAATTCCTAGTGTCATTTGATGTTGTTTTGCCACACTACATAATCATCAACCTAAAATATAAAGGTTGTCTCTTTATGCTGATGAAGAAGAATACTAGAATTGCTCACATCATAATCCATAATACAAGAATTATCCATTTTGGGATAAAGAAATTAAAACTTTGAGTGTTGAGAAACTACGGGACACCTACTCCAAAATCTCTTTTGAATGAATTAACTACAACTGTTTAAACATTGGAAGAAAAAGTTACAAAAAATATCAGATTTAAATTATTCCTTATGGAAATATGTGAAGTGATACACATTAAAAAATTAATTAAAATTTAACCCCTTTCGCTATGTATAGTATAAAATAAAATATTATAACACTCTAAGAGACTTATATAGAACTATCAAATTTGGATGGTAGAAAATAAAGAGGTTCCCAACTTTTAACATAAAAAATATATAAAAGAAAAAACAAAAGAAAAGGAGTAAACGAGGGAATGAATGGGGCATGGAAATGATGGTCGCAAAGTGGTCCTATTTCTTTCTCTCTCTTTCTCCCTCCACCTTCTTTCTTCACACCGATAATCTCGGCTCTTTCACTCCTCTTTCTACTCTTTCTTTCGCTCTATCTGACTCACTTCTTTCGCTCCCACATGCCACAACCTCCTGATTCTCCTCAATTTCAGGTTTTTCACTCTAACACTCTTTTGCTTTTTCAGTCCGAATTACATGTTGTTTTGCTTCTTCAAGTGTTGCTTAATTCATTTCGATTTCGATGATGGGTATCTTCAATTTTAATTCTTGCCTTTTGGGTTTGTGTATGTTTGTTTGGTTGGTTAGTACAATGAGAAGTGAAGTGAAAGTCAATTTTTTTTCGTTGGTGATAGTGACCGGTCTTTGTGGCTGTTCAAGATTGTAATTTGACCTTGTTTTTGTCTACCCATTTAAGGGATTTGACTTGTACTGTGTGCAATTGAGTGTGCTTGATGGATATGTGGGGATCGCTGGTTGGGCCGAAGATCGGGCTGCAGAGCTTTCGAGTAATCTGAAAGTTTACCTCTGCTTCAATTGTCCAGTTTAAGTGTTTTGAACTGGACAGTGTATGATTAATTTGTTTCTGGTAGCCTTCAAGCATGGCAAATTTGATCAAGGTTTTGAAGTCTAATTTGTTGTTAAATGCGTATCTTAGCTAATGGTTATCATTTTGTGAACTGTGGCTGATTGTCCCACTTTGCAATGTTTAGGTTTAATTATATTCATTGTACTGCATTTCCTCACTTTCTCTGACAATTTGTTCCAGTTGACATTGGATTGTTGTAATAACTCTTCTGCCCTTTGTTGTATTTGTATTCTAACAAATACGGATGAATGAAACGAGCACTTGAATTTTTTCTTCTCTATTTGCATTTGATACAGTCACTTGTTTCTTCTGATTTAGTGATTCCAGGGTATTTTTTCGCTCAATGGTTTATTTTTGCTTCCGATCAGCGAAAAAATAGTTGGCAGTTTAAGTTTGTTTATTCGTTAGCAATATTGTCAGGTTTAGGCAGAAGTAAGAGTTATCCTGCCTTGGATTCATATATGTTGAACATTCTTGATTTTCTTTAATGGCAAAATGTTGCCCTTGGTTGAAAAAACTTCTAATATTTTTAGTGCATAACAAGCAGGCTTAAGAGATTTCCAAAATGGATAGGTGCTGGTTTAATAAACTAAAGACAAAAGACAAAACACGGTCTTCAAAAAGCAAGGAGACTACGGGCATTGCAAGAGAAGGGCCAAAACCCCCAACCAGTGAAGTAGCACCTTCAAATGTGACCAAACAGAAGGTTGAAGCTGCAAAGCAGTATATAGAAAACCATTATAAGAAACAAATGAAGGACTTGCAGGAGAGAAAGGACCGGTATGTTTACTTCTATCTTATATTTTGGATCATTGTGATTGTATAATCTGAAGTTCCTGATGACTAATTCTCTACCATGTAAAGTAGTTGTTTTAACTTTTAACTTAGATATAGGCATCTCCCGGGAAATATAAATGAGGGATTTCTTTAGTCTCCTTGCTTGTCATTGTACTAGCCAAATAAGGAGCTAATCAATATTCTTTGACATTGGTATACAATCTTGTATGATGTGTGATTCTTGATATATTGTTCTGTAAAACTTTTCTCTAACTGAAAGATGGATCACTTATCATGACAGAATTGCTTTATTTGTGTTCTTGACATATTGTCCTAAATTATCTCTGATGGGCTGTAGTAGATTATGTGCACACAATTTTTGCAGATCGTAATTGTTGTAAGTTCTTAATAAGGCTAAACACATTATTCTTGCAGGCGTAATATGCTAGAAAAAAAGTTGGCAGATGCTGAAGTCTCTGAGGAAGAGCAGAACAATTTGCTTAAGTATTTTGAGAAAAAGGAGAGGGAATACATGCGCCTTAAGAGGCATAAAATGGGGGCTGATGATTTTGAGCCCTTGACTATGATTGGGAAGGGTGCATTTGGAGAGGTATAATCTACCTTTATTCATTAAAGTTAAAAAAAAAAGGATGTTTCTGATTTTTCACATGTCACAAAAGATTTGCCAGATAATTTGTGACTGCAATATTTTTCTTTATAGGTCAGAGTATGCCGAGAGAAGGCAACTGGTCATGTATATGCTATGAAGAAACTTAAGAAATCAGAGATGCTTCGCAGAGGCCAGGTAACAGAATCATCAGGACTTGCTCTCATTGTTAAAATGAATATTCTCTTGTTAGACTCATTGGTTACTTTTTAACCCTATTTAGGTTGAACATGTAAAAGCTGAGAGGAATCTACTTGCAGAAGTCGACAGCAATTGCATTGTAAAGCTTTATTGTTCCTTTCAAGATGAAGAGTTCTTATATCTCATAATGGAGTATCTGCCTGGTGGTGATATGATGACTTTGCTCATGCGGAAGGATATACTGACAGAAGATGAGGCCAGGTTCTATGTTGGGGAGACTGTCCTAGCTATAGAGTCAATTCATAAACATAATTACATTCATCGGTAGGCTCAAGCTGCAAAATCTAATTTTACACCATTAAAATCTTACTATATTAATTTTACAGTGGTCTTGTTTTCTTACACATAGAAAAGGTATAATATTCTATTTTTTACGTGCATTCCAGAGATATCAAGCCTGACAACTTGTTGCTAGATAGAAATGGTCACATGAAATTATCAGACTTTGGATTATGTAAACCACTAGATTGCAGTAATCTTCAGGAGAAGGACTTCTCTATTGGAAGCAACAGAAGTGGAGCCCTTCAGAGCGACGGACGCCCTTTGGCTCCTAAAAGAAGCCAACAGGAGCAACTCCAGCATTGGCAGAAAAATAGGCGAATGCTTGTAAGTCACTCAATATACATAAGCAGCCATTACAGCGTTATGCCTTGTTAAGTTTCAGGTTATGATTTCGATTTTGTTCTTATCCTGTTAACTGACCCTGTATATTATATATAGTTGAGTTTAAGATGTATTTTTCTTAACAGGTATTTTTCATTTTGTATATACATTTGGGGACCTCCTTCTCTCACTTGTGTTTTGACAAGCTATGGCATTTGAAGCTTTTCTTTTCTTTTCATTACTGCAGGCCTATTCTACAGTTGGAACACCTGATTATATTGCCCCCGAAGTTCTTCTGAAGAAAGGATATGGCATGGAATGTGATTGGTATTATCTACTTTTCCTTTTAAAAAATACCTTGAAGTTCCCTTGGTTTCTCTAGACTTCATATTATTTCAATATGTTCTGATGAGGTTGTGTAATGCTTGTAGGTGGTCCCTGGGAGCAATAATGTATGAAATGCTAGTGGGGTACCCGCCCTTTTATTCAGATGAACCAATGTTGACTTGTAGAAAGGTAATGTTTAGATCAGCTGCTGTTGAACAAGGCTGAATATCCTTGAATTAGGATCAACTGTTGTTGAGTTAGGATGAATATTCTTTCAGCTTTGAGATGTGTAGCACATTGACTTCATTGAATTTTGGTAGATCACTGTGCCTAGGGAAAGCCTATATTGCTAAATGATAAGTACCACTTACCAGTACTTTTTACGACCTTATCATTGATATTTTGCCCGCAGATAGTTCTGAAAGGCTTAAAATTTTTAGCATTGTGTGAAAAAAAAGTGGTGTTTGCCCAGTATCTTAATGCTGATAATTGCATCTTTCTGTTCTTATTACCCCATCTACCCTTTTCTTCCCTGTCTTATAGTAGAGGATGCTCACTATATTTTGGACCATTCATCTGTTGACTGGTGTTGATGTTTTTAAGTAATAAGAGACAGCGTGTCTTAGTTATTAATAATTTGTGACATGAGCATCATGATTCCTTGTATGTCTTCCTTTTACTCTCTTTTCTTTTACTTTCATCAATTATGATCATGTTGTATCTGATACCTTCAAATTTGCAGATAGTAAATTGGAGAAATTATTTGAAATTTCCTGAAGAAGTTAAACTTTCAGCAGAGGCCAAGGATCTTATTAGTAGACTCCTGTGTAATGTTGAGCAAAGGCTTGGAACGAAAGGGGCTGATGAAATAAAGGTGGCGTGGTGTATTATTTTCAGAATTCTATAGTTTACTGTTGGTTACAGTTGATATAATTGGCTGGTTTGTTATTTCCAGGCTCATCCATGGTTCAAAGGTATTGAATGGGACAAGTTGTACCAAATGAAAGCTGCTTTTATTCCTGAGGTTAACGATGAATTAGATACTCAAAATTTTGAGAAGTTTGAAGAGGTATATTTATACATGTTTATTTTCATAGGTATAGATGTGGTTTTTATCTGTCTGTACTAACCCCTTGCTGCTTAATTTACTATTGATGTGTAGGTTGACAACCAAACTCAACCTTCCTCAAAATCAGGCCCATGGAGAAAGGTTAGTTCTAATTATTATTGAAGTTTGAAAATTGTTAGTGTATTATAGCTGGGGTAATTGTGGTGATGTTTTTAATTGGCACAATATTTACTAGTGGACTTTCAGTATCCCAGTTCTTCTTCTTTGAAGATTAATTAAGGTGTGAGATGATGGGTTGTGTAAATGGTAAAGCTGCTGCAATATGCTCCTATCCCATGTGTGTCTTTTCAGATTTATCTATCTGGTGGTTTGTCTATTACTTATTCGTGCTTATCATCCCCAGATAGCAGCATAGTGTTTAAATCTAAAAATGCTTCTTGTCGGTGTCTGCCACAACAAGAAGCCGAGTGATTGCTATTTTAGATATTATAATGCAAACTAAATAAATTATACTACACATATAAACTCAATTACGAACAATTCAAAGAAAATTACTAGCCCAAATATGTCTAAACAATGTCTTAATTGGATACCTAACAGGCTTAACTTGAAGCCCCTCATTGTTGTCCACTTCAATTTGGATTAATTGGCCCAACTTGGGTTCCCCTTCCATATTTTTTTCCTGAGATTGAATATGAGGCCTCCTTTGCCTTAGTCATATGTCCTCCTAACACAATTAAAGGATCGTCCTTCTGAGCTTCCCTCTTTTCTCTTGATGGCCTTCCTCTTGTTCTTCATTACCCTTTGTAGTGCTAATATGTACATGAAACAATAAATATATTTCATAGAGCATGCAGTGAAAGAAGTAAGAACTAAGGTCCTTTGATAGTTTGACTAACTTTCATTTGATTGATTAGCTTTCTTTGGGTCGCAAATTTGCTTTAGATGATGACATTGGGATTTTATCAAATTTTGGTTACAAAAGCTCTAAATACAAATGCGTCTTTATTGAAATTCATTGATGACTATTGTTGATATGGAATGTTCACGTCTGGATTTGTAACTTGCCATGTTATTTTCTGCAGATGCTGTCGTCTAAAGATGTTAACTTTGTTGGGTACACATATAAGAACTTTGAAATCGTGAATGATGATCAACTACCTGAAATTGGTTCGTACATTTTCATCTGTGTGTAATATATTTTGTTTATGCTTTGTTTAAACCCTTTTGTCTCATTTTCATAATTTTCGTTTTATAATAATAAGAAAGTTCCAAAGTTCCTCTTGAAGATATTGCTTCTAATACTCTAATATATTTTTTACTCGTGACAATGTGAATCTAATGGGAAGGTTTTGTCCTCTATCAATTTTATTTGTAATTAACATGAAGTGTTTATCACTAGCTAGGGTTTTATCGAGTAATGTTCTTTGATAAACTTACACTTCAATTGTGGCTTAGTTTTAACATTCAATATTGTACAATACTTTGCGTAGTTTGTGCAAACATTTTACCTTCTAATAATTAATGTACTGGAGTCTACTTTTTAAGTTTTATCAACAGTTGTCAGCCCTTTTAAACCCATTTATTTTGTCCTTTAAAGCAACAAACCTGTGGGAAAAAAATGGTGCATCTGATCTTACTGAAGAAAGAAAACTATGTATATCATGTTAATGCTACCACTTGCAAAATTCTTGTGGATACATCCAATTGACTATAATTTCAATAAAATGTTGCATTTCATGTTTTTATTACTCCCGTCACATACCAAATTTATTGTTCTTTTCCAAATTGATTCATCTTGACACTAATCTTCACAAACAATATGGATGTGTATCAGCTGAATTGAAGAAGAAGAGCACAAAAACTAAGCGGCCATCTATCAAGACCCTATTTGGTAAGCATGTGCCTGTTGTTTCTGCCTTTTGACCACTATATGTGTTGATTTGTTTGAGATCTAGTAATTCGCTTCACTTATAAGTAATGTTGTGATAGCAAATACCTCCATCGTAGAACTATGCATCCTTCTTCATGACATTATAGTTTGGTTTTTCACACACCTCTGATATTTTACCATATTGAACCTCTTTTCAGGTGATAATTTAAAAGTTATGTGAATGAGATACTAAACTACCAACATTTGTGTTAATAAGGTTATCTCAAGTAATAGATCAGCAATAATATACGTTATATTTGCTCAAGGCAACAATAATTGAATTGGATCTTGGATCAGTGTAAAAAGTGTGCAGAATATTGAAATTGGAAAACCGTGTTGTTTAGTAGAATAAATATATGTTACTATTGATGTTGAACAATTCAAGTTCAAGAGCAAAAGGAAAAGATGTCTTCCCTTTTACATATAGAGACAACAGCTATTTAACATTGAGGCAGAAAAGCTTGAAAGTTTTAACTGTCTTGTGGTTATTAAATTGAGCTAATCACTGGCTGCAGATGATGAATCAGCAACGGTTGCTAATCAACCTGCCCAAGGGAGCTTCTTAAAACTCTTACCTACTCAACGTGAAGTTCCTGTGCAGAGTGAATCTCAATGATCTGAGTTAGTATATTTTACAGGGCTTTTACATGGCCATTGAGGTATGACCAGAGAGTTGAATACTGATGGTTTTAGTCTTTCCCACATTCTTTTGTTAGTTTGGCGTGGATAGTTATGGGAGCAAAGGCTCTGAAACTTTGTCGTTTTGGATAGCTGGGTTTTGGGTTGATTGGTATATTTGTCTGTAGAAAAAAAATCTTTAAAGGTATATATTCTTTACATTTTTGGTTGGTGTTGTATTCTTTTGTTCACCATTTATCAAGCTGCAATGTATTGAGAATCCAAGTTATTTCTTTCTTGTAATTAAGTTACTGCTGACGTGCTGACAAGAAAGTGCAATTCTCACATTCTTTTTACTATCATGTAGAAATTCATTACTTTGTAAGGTAACATTTTCTTCTGAACCTCACTTCAAAAGCTCTAGTCTTTGCAACTTAAATCTTTGTGCTCATTCTTTTATGGGATATGGCATGTCAGATTACATAATGTTTGAATATCCACATTAATTGTTTCTTGAAGATAAAATTGTCCTTGCAATACATTGGGTTGGTATCACCAATTTTAAATGCAAATGAGGTGATGAACTAACCACGTAACTTATCTAGCAAAATGAACATATACTCCTCCACAACCCATAATGAGTGGCATCTAGCCAAGTCAATCTTATCTGTTATCTTAGTTCATTCATAAATAAATTCGTTGAATTCTATAACTTACTTTTAGGATGGTTAGTGATTCATTCACATCTTTCTAATTCAATATCTTCTAATCAATAATTAGTAGACCAAAATTAATCGAATAACATTTTTTTGAAAAATGTACTTTTTATGTAATATTTTAAGATGTAAAAAAAAAGGATAGTTGATTTTTAAAATATATTTCCCAAGGTTCTGTATATAAGAAACATATAACCATTTTCAAATGCATAATTATGTTGGGGTATTGTATGCTCGACCCTGTCTCCACTAGTTTTGATGTGATTTAATTGTGTGATTTTAATCTTGTTTTTCATAATAAATAAACACCGATCAAAATTCACGTTGGTTATATTTCCATTCTTCTTTATCGAAAAGGCAAGTCATTTGAAGGGAAAATAAAGTTTTTGTTTTCTTGACACGAAAGGTTTTGTGATACATGTCTTATACACTAATCCATGTTGGTTAAATAGGTTACCAAATTAGGAAAGGTATTTTCTTGTAGAGTATCCTTTAGGTTGAGGTTTCTTCAAACATTCACTTCTGGTCAAGGAGTTAAACGCCCCCAAAAACCTTAAATTTTATAGATAGAGGTAAGTTAACATTTTCATCATTTGGTGATAAATTGTGACATCCATCACATCAAAAAGCATGGAGGCTTGGAGATCTTGGTTATGTTTATTGTAAGAAGATATGTCATTACAGAAAAGAGGGAAGAAACTGCCAAAAACATGTGATGTTGGCTTCAAATGGGAAGGGATAGAGTTTCAAGTTTGTAAAACAATACTACTTCCTCCTCAACTCATTATATGACACTCATGATTAGTGTACTGTATGGCTCACCGTCGGTTAGGCGAACCAAGAACAAGTGGCCGTAGACTGTTTGTTATAGGTGGACCTTTTCTTGATACATTGATGTGATAATCTCTCCGGAGTGCTTTAAAGGAGCCCACAACCAAATACCACCTGCATTCAATTCTAATTGAACTTTGTCTCCACCTCTGTGGAGACCCTCATTGATGAGGATGTATATATTTGCTCCATCCTCGTCCTCATACCCACTATAATACTAATTCCCACCATATCGTGTCCCGATTTAAATTATTAAAATGTTCATAGTCAATGAA
>Ga0099823_1002859_pt1 | contig 15960 bp, 5 predicted proteins | sample CowpearedBW_FD_76831 | JGI IMG/M metagenome (GOLD analysis project Ga0099823, IMG submission 76831) | Root nodule microbial communities of legume samples collected from California, USA - Cow pea red BW | ecosystem: Host-associated > Plants > Roots > Nodule | place: USA: California | collected...
GGGTTTGAATCCCAGTAACCCCAACTTTAACTCTCTTTTTGCTAAATATTGGATTATGGTAGGAATGTGGAAGGGTGGAGGAAACCCAGTAGAAGAGGCAGCAAAAAGGGGCTGAAAAACCATTAGATCATGGGCCTTGGGTAACAAATAAATCACCACTAAGTTAAGTTAAGTTTTGTCACTTAAACCTATTAGTAGGATGCCTATATAAGGCGAAATTGAAATGAGAGTTGGTGCTAGGGCAACTGAGAGTTGAATTGGGAAAAAGCCAAAGAGAGGCATTGCTACTTTAGGGGAAGACGCACAATTCTAGTTAAAAGCCACGAAAAATTCAGGTTAGGGGAGCTCTTTTGTGTATCTTTCATGAATTGTTAGAGGTCCTGGTGTAATATGTAATTGGCAATGAATTATGAATCTTTACCACAAAATTTTCGTGTCAATATGCTGTGAATTGGAATGTGTGATGGTTTGTGGTATTTGATTAAACCCTTGTGTGTGTATATGTGAAAATACTAGGGCTTTTGGTACTGCATGATTATTGTGGATAATTGCATTGTTGGGGTCTGAAATAAGTGTGTAATATTGGTACGGTGAAAGGGGAGTAGTTTCCATGGTTGTATGAAGTTTTTGGCATGGTGTGCGTGTTTTGAGTGCGCGAGACAGTGAGACAATCTGATAGTCTCGCTCAGGCGAGCCAGGCTCGCCTAGGTGAGAGTTGCAGAGTCAGGATTGTGTTTCTGCATGAGCTACTCGCTCAAGCGGGATGCTAGGGTTTTGGGCGACCTGTTTTTTCGCTCAGGCGAAACTTTCTCGCCTAAGCGAGAATACGAGGGTGTGAGGGTATGTTTTGGCACGTCTCGCACAGGCGAGGGGATCTGGACTTTGGGCGACTAAGTGTCTCGCCTAGGAGAGAGGTTTTCCCTTAAGCGAGACCTCTTGTGAAACTTTGCGTCTTGTTTAACTCGCCGCCTAGGCGAGAGTTGGAATGTTGGGCGAAGTGTGAGCTCGCCCAGGCAAGGAGAAACTCGCTTAAGCGAGACTTCACAGGTAAACCAGTTTAGCACGCTCGGTCAGGCGAGGAAGCTTAGCTTAAGCGATACAGGCCTGGTTGCTTAAGCTGGGGCTCCTAGCCTAAGCGTGTTGAGTGCAGTTTGTGTGTGTTGTTTGTACTCACTATGGAAACGTGGATCAGGAGATGTTGTGCCATGAGCGGGTAGGTTCATGGATAGTGATTAACATGTGATGGTGTGAGTGGGAAGGTTCATACTCAATTACTCTCCTGTGGGGATACGAGCGAGGTAGGTTCGTATGTTCCGTGCTCGCAGTTGAGAGATGCTACGTGCGGGGAGGTACGTAGCTAGTGGATCACATGTGTTGGACTACGGGCGGGCAGGTCCGTAGAGTAGGACTACGAGCGGGGAGGTTCGTAGAGGCCGGACCACGAGCGGGCAGGTTCGTGTGAGCATCATTAATCCTGAATCCATGGCTAACTTGTTGGATAAATTGGGAGTTTAGAGAGTCAAGGGGGCACCTAGGGTATGAATAGGGTCAAATGCTGGGAATATAATTGGGTGTTTATGTTTTATATTTTGTACGTAATATATGCTTTATATTCTTTTGAGCTCACCCTTTCTGTTTGTATATGGCGATGATCGTGTAATTCATTACACGGGAGCAGATGATCTTTCAGGTGATGCCGAGGGTGCACATGCGACGGAGTGAGGGCTAGCTGGGATAGAGCTAGGATTTTATTAATGTTTCTAAAGTGTTATTGGAACTTGTAAAGACGTTGGATTTATTTACTTTTAAAAATCTTCTCGCAGTTAATCTTAAACTTATGTAGTTTTGAGTATAAATTTTAATAAGTTGGAGACGCTTGTTTTCTTAAATATAATTTTTTAATATAAATCAAGTAATATTCACTAGGGATGTTACACATGATCACATGGTGAAGGCAAAAGAGCTCATAGATTTTTGCTTTCCCTATGTTGTGCTCATCTCAAAATTCATAGAGTACTTTGAAGTGGATGTGGAAGATGAGCTATAAGAATCACTAGAACACATATCCACATATCTTATCTCAATCTATTAATATCTTGTCTCATATCCCCAACTGTGTTTATGAAAGTTAATGACTGATGTGATAGATTTAATAGATTAAAAAAATATTTTAATAGATAAAAATACAAGATTTATTATTTATTTTATTATTATTGTATTTATATTATTGTTATTATTTATATTATTATTTTTTATTATTATTGTTATTTATAATTATTTTTGTATTATTTATTTTATCATTATTTGATTTATTATGTTTTATTTGATTTTAATAAATTAAATTTACTTTTAATAATTATGAAATTACTTCTTAATGTATATTAAAGAAAAACATACTTTTCATGCAAAATCATCACATGTGTGAGGGGAAATAATTTTTTCTTATTTTTTGTAATATGTTACCTCCTTTCTTTCACTTTCATGCATTCCATAGCTTGTCATGTTTTCAAACAGAGAGTCTAAGTCTTACTAAAATTACACTCATTGTAAAGAGACAAATCCACCAAATATATGTAAACCCAACATCTTTTACAAAGTCTTCTTCAATTAAGTAAATATTCATATCTTAATAATTTTTGCCTATATTGATATCTCAATGTTTCTATTTAACAAATATTTATGATTATTTCTTTTTACAGGTCACGGATAACTTTGACAAATTAAGGATAAATTGTCAATAAATTTAATATTGATTTATTATTAAGGTAGGGAATTTTAAGCTCAACTTAACCTCGCAAAATGAGGTAAGGCGACTTTTTGTTTCCACTTGTATATTCTAAATTTATCTTATCTATGGTCAATATGAGATCTTTAACACGTTCCCTAACACTAGGAATATCATGTGTTCACATAGAGAATATTGAACATGGGAATCGCGGGGAGCTCAAGACAACACAATAATTTCAAATCTCAACTAGAATAGATTTTGAATAACTTTGATATACTATATTAAGATAGTAGAATGTTAGTCTTACTCAATCTCACAAAACCAGAAAAGTAAAGTTTGTCATCAATTATAAATTGGTTTTATCTTTAATCAACATGAATGTTTAATAATGGAGACTACTCTTTCTTAAAGACATAATTAGTATAACATAACATGATATATAAATAAGGCACGACAAATTTGAGTGTTGTAACTTATTGCAAAGAGCAAAAAGTTTATTTATTTTTCTTCCAAATATTTAGAAAGAGCTTTTTCAATGAAACCGAAAAAGCCTTTTGCTATCAATCATAAACCACATGAAAATACATTGAAGTCATAAATACAAGCCATAACAATTCAACTTTACAAGAAGGTGATAACAATTGGTGAGTCCTCTCATCAACGAGACATGGTGGGAGCAATTGGAGGTTCTACACCTGCCCTCTTCCACTTCTCAACATTACCTTCCCAACCTTTTAAAACGAAATTGAAATTAATTAGCCTTTAATACATAGAGCGGATTAAATTAGGATTTTTCTCATTTATAAATATCATGATTATGTATTAAGAAATGAGAGAAAAATAAGAGATGAAATAAGATAAATAAATTCATACTTTAAAACGAGATTAATCAACATAGTAGATTATGAATTGGAATAAATAGTTACCGATAGAAGGATGAATTCCACGGTTTTTGAGTTCTCTGAATTCTTGAGTGAGGGAACAAACGCAGCAACAACAATGAGTAAATGAATCAGAATAAGGTTCCTCAGGCAGTGAGAAGAGTCTTCTCAATTTGGATCTGTAAATCGCACCATTTAGCCACGACCACCCATGCGTGTAAATGCAGCACGCTGCATTTTTTGCTGCCAAAATTAAACACTTGAATAAATAATAATTTCTTATAATAATTTAGAGAAAAAATATATTTAACCCAATTTGATGACGAAAAGTTATTAGAAGACCTTGAAATACAATAATTTTATATGGATTGACTTACATATTGTTCCTCCATCGACTATCTCTGCAATCTGCCCAAAGGTGATGCATGGACAAAACAATGTGAAGCAACCTTACAATATTAGACAAATATATTTCAATGTTCACTCAACCAAAACAAAAGAAATAGCCATATTCTATAAAAACAAATTAATAAAAAGAAAATATATGAAAATTACAATGAGAGGGATCTTCCCAACAATCATAGAGTCCAGTGGTCCATTGTCCCTTGGTTGATTGTTTCTCTGGGTTTGAAGCCATATTAGCAAAGCTATAATGCAAGAAGAGAAAATAAACTTCTTTGGTATTTTATCTAAATGGTTACTAAGAAACTACTATTTATAGAGATATCAATCTATGAACATCAAATCGTTTAGTCAAATGACTCAAGTATTTAATTTGTGTATTCTTGGTTACGTGATTACTTGCTTTTAATGTTGGATAAAGGAATTGATTATTGGCAGAGATTTGAATGATATTAAGAAGACATAATATTTTAATAATGTGTTTAGATAAAGGCTTAGTTGTCACTGTGATAACTACGTAATTATTCTTTATGTTTGTCTTTAGATTTTTTTTACTAAAGAGTGATTTATTTTTAAGCAAAATTTGTATAAAAAAAATTCATGTGTTTTTTCTTTTGTAGAAGGATTGTTTTCTAAAACAACTTCATGTTGATTATAAAATAAATTTACCTAAATATATTAAAAATTTATTTTATTAAAAGTACTCTTTTAAAAAAACAAATTAAACATGCAGGCCTAATACTAAAATCTTTATACTCCTCAGCTTCCTTTTAAGTATCGAATTTTGTTGCTGACAAATTTTAAAAGACAAATAAAAACTTACATATGAGTATTTAATCCTATAATATTCTTGATTATGTGTAACTTTGATTAAATGTGGAGGATTTAGGTTTGATTTAAGAACCGGTCAACGTACCAATTCTATTAGAGCGTGATGATGTGGGTACATTCAATTGAGGTGTTTTAAGCATCAAAATTTTCCTCAATTCTTTGCTTTGTTGTGTTAAAAAGAAAACCTATATAACGAGAGGTTATTAATGAGACAAGCAATGGGGAACTTGGACACAAATTTAAAGGTTCAAGTTATATTTTTTATTTATAAATTATTTTTTCTAATTAAAAGAAAAAAATTCATTTCCTCTAACTATTTTCTCTACTCAAAACAAACACACATGATAGTAGAATTTAACAAAATATGACAAATACATGAAAGTGAAACATAAAGATTATCATTAACAATAATATATTATCCAAAGAAAAAATTACTTTTAGTTATTGTTTTACGCTCTTTCAATGACTTAAAATCTTCAATCATTAAATCAGAACTAAAGTTTGTTGCAATATCTCTTTCAATAATATTATTATGTTACTTGTTAAAAATTCAGCTTCTATCTTATTTAACAACGTGTTCTTGATTATTTTCACTACAGAAAAATATCTTTTAGTTATAGCTATATAAACTAGAAGAGTCATGACATGACGCTTCCCTGAATCACGTTCTAATGAATTTTACAATTCATTATGCATAACTCTAAGAATTTTAAAGAGTTGTTTTTCATTTTCTTCACTTCTTGGATTCTCATGAAGTTTCTCCAGTTTAGTTGACGTTGATACATTTTTTTCATCTTCATCATAAGTCTTCCTCTTGAAAAAATAATCATTTTTTTACTCTTTATCATAATTTTTCTAATATGAATTTGTCATCTCTCACCTATTTAGGAAAAGAAAAAATTATGAATACTCCAAAATAAATCTCAAAACCAAAACTCAATATTTTAATAAAATTAACAACTTATAAATTCCCTTATCTTAAAGTAGATTCCTAATACTACTCTTCTATTACACAACTTCAAAGCCAAAAATAACTCTATTTACACAAAGAAGAGCCTTGTCAATAATTAGATCATGATCTTATCTTTAACAAATAGAGATCTGCCTATAATGTAGAAAAGTTAGATACAAGAGAAAAATATATTGCTTCAAACAAAAAAAAAAGGGTAAAAAATAAATTTACTCAAAAGAAGAAATTGTTTGGTCCAAAATGTTCGTTAACTCCTTAATTTTGTCTAAGCGCAATTTGATTTTGAAAATGATGAGAGATTGAGAGTGAAAATTGAGATAAAAAGAAGAGGTGAGAAAGAGAGGTATGGAAAAGAGAGAAACCAAATAAAGGAGAACAAAAAATATCAGAAGAGGAAGAAAACTCAATTTTCAAATTCTAAAAAAAATTCTAAACTAAATTAATATAAATAATAAATAATATAAAAAATTATTTTAAAATATATATAAATTTTTTAAAAAAATATTAGGGGACTTGTGGCTCCCCTTAATCCTTTAAAAGGACCATCCCTAGAGATAGGTGTAAAGATTTATAAAATAGTATCGGAGCTGTAGTTAATAATAACATTCAATTATTTGATTTATAAAATTCTCAAATTTAAATAGATTTTATTTTAATCGAGTCTCACTTTCTAGAAACCACCTTCTTTGTAAACTTTTTCTATAACTACTTTTGTCTTCTTTCTAAATTTTTGAGTCCATCTCTCATCTGTTTGATGATCAGAAACCACTCATGGATCCACGGTGGAGAGATCTACACTTCTGACTGATCAGAATTTCAAACATAATAAGTTCACTTTTTACTTACTTTTGAGTTAGTGTAGCATTTTGAGGCACACATGGTTTTAGGATCCATGCATGAGAATCAAAATAGCTCAAAGTGAATCTTTGTTTAGTTGTGATCATAACGGTATACTTCGATCTATGATTTGATGTTTGTGTGGATAGTTTGAGCATCATGTGATAACTGGAGCTCTAGGAGCAACATTGAGTCAAGGGTGTTTTCTACACCAGGTAAGAGAACTTTCCTTTAAATTTAATTAAATTGAAGACTATTAAATGTGATTTGTATGGTGATGATTTGTGATGAAATAATTGTGTGAAATTTTTTTTAGAATATTGATTCTATATGTATGAAGTAAATTGTTGTATTGATGCTTCATATGTGAATTTGAGTTACTTGCCCTCTTAAATGATTGTGTGAACTAGTTGAACTTGTATGAGGTTGTGGTTTAAGTAAAAATTTGTAGGTTTTCAGCTCAAAATGAATGAAAAGCCTAGATAGGTTGGTCAGAGCACAATCATATCAGAACTAACCTACGAAATTAGCAAACTCATTGGTCAAGCATATAGATCGTTGAGCGAGAACGAAAAATTTGCAAGTCAAAGAGATTCAACACTTTGAGTCATTAGGCGAGCTATTCCTTGTTGGAAGAGCTTGTCAAAAGCAAGGGGTACACTCATTGAGCGAGACAAAACCATGTTGGGTGAGTACGAAATGATGAAAAAGTCGAAAGCAAAGTGTGTATTTGTCTTAATAAAAAAATTTGTAGAATCACTTTTTGTAGAACAAGAGTTTATATTTTGGAGGATATGACTAAGTTTCTAAAACCCTGATCTTGAAGCCTCTTTGAAACAATATATAGCCTTCTTAAACTTGCAAAAAAGATGTGGATAATAACGATTTTTCATATACAATTTTTCTTCCAAATCCTCATTTAGAAACGAATCGTTAACATCAATTTGAAAAATTAGCCACTAAGAGGAAACCTAATAAGTTTTAATACAACCAAAATATTCAATATTATATGAACAAAATTTGTTATTTATATTTTAATACCACCAAAATATTTAAATTAAATTATAACAGTTCTCTCAAAATTGGATTAAAATTTCAAACAATATTAAGAACATAAGGTAAAACGCTAAATAAGGAATTTCATTCAAATTTATCTAACAAGGGCACTAAAAGAAAACACAAAGAGAATCGAAACAAAAAAAAATAAATAAATAAAACAAAAAGATCCTAAAATAATAAGGGTTAAATATGTTTTTGGTCCCTCAAGTTTCAGTGAAATTTGAAATTAGTCCCTCTTCAAAACTTTTGACCAATTTAGTCATTCATCTTTAAAAATGCGTGAATTTAGTCCTTTTCACCAAATTTTGTTAAATTTATCTGACGTCTCAAGCGCATTTCATAATAATATTTGAATTGTTTACACCGTTTGACACATTTTCGTTTCAATGTTAACTCAAATATTATTATAAAATGCGTTTAAAATGTCAAATAAAGTTAACAAAATTTAGTAAGAATAACTAAATTCACGCATTTCTAAAGATGAATCACTAAATTAGTATAAAGTTTTAAAGAGGGACTAATTCCAAAATTCATTGAAACTTGAGGGACAAAAACATATTTAATCCAAATAATAAAAAGCACCAAGAACTAAAACAAAATTGACTTGATATAATAAGTAGCAAAGAGAAATAAATGGACAAGTTATTTATAATTGATTTGATCGATATGAAAAATATTTTTTTTATGTTAATGTATTTAAAAATTAATTAATAAAATTAATTTTTAAAAATATAAATACTTAAAATAAATATTAAATGAAAATTATAATTAAAATAAATTACTTTTAATTTGTTAAAATCTAAAACAAATAACTTGATTTTAATTATTTGTTAAAAATATAATTATAAGTTAAAACATTAACATAAATAATTAACTATAATTTTATCTACAATTGATTATTGTTCTAGCTAAAAGGTTCTGAGTGCAATCTCGTAGAGCACTCAAACTGTTTTGCCATGTCTTGGACAATTACTTGAGTTATCAACATTAAACTCTTTGTTTAATACCTCATACTCTTGTCTTGCAATCCCACTGGTATTGGTCTAACAATTAGATTAGCCTTGGGCCGAGCAACTAGATTAGTCTTTTGGCAGTTAAAGTTCAGATAGACCTTTTGGAAATTAAAGACCAAATCGACATTTGGGCAGTTAAAGACCAGATCGGCCTTTAGGCAGTTAAAGACCAGATAGGCAGTTAAAGACCAGATCGACCTTTGGGCAGTTAAAGACCAGATCGACACTAACACTACAATATTTGATCATCTTTTTATGCATCTAATGATACTAGATCATCTTAGGATGATATTTGATAATATTTTTATGCATCTGATGATACTTGTTCATCTTAGGATGATACCTAGTAATCTTTCTATCGATTTGATAATACTTGATCATCTTATGATGATACCTTGAAAGGTCATTCTAAGGTATCTTCTGGTTGCCTTTCATCTTCTTCAAATGCTTTGAAAAGTTGCCATTATATTTTGGGTGCCTTAAAAGGTCACCAATATTTTTCAGTGCCTTGATAAGTCACTAGGTGTCTTGAGAGGTCACCTTAATTTTTGGGTTTAGTGCCTTGAAAAGTCACTAGGCGCCTTGAAAGGTCACCTTAATTTTTTAGTTCAATGCCTTGAAAGGTCATTAGGTGCCTTAAAAGGTCCACTTAAATTTTTGGTTCAGTGCCTTGAAAGGTCACTAGGTGCCTTGAAAGGTCGCCTTAATTTTTTAAACGCCTTGATAAATTGCCTTTGCTTCTTTGTGAGATGCCTTGATTGATAGCCTTTTTAAATAGGCTTCTTCACCCTCTAGCTAATATAGGTTGTTGATTTAAATTGATCTTTAGATATGACTGCAAAATCCAAGTTGGAAACCCATATATAAACTAAAAATACATACAAAAATGTAAAATAATTGTATCATTTATGATGTTCTTGCATTTTACATATGAGTGATCGACATTTTCCCAATTTGCGTTTGCATATAGGATCTTCAATTTTCTTCTCACCTACATTTTATAAGTAATGGCATTTTCCCTATCTGTATTTACATATAGAGTCTTCAATTTTCTTCTCACCTGTATTTTACAAGGGATCAACATTGGGCTTATTGACCCAACCAACATTGGACCCAACACCAACCAACCATCAACACAAGGAATCATGAATCTTCAACATGCTTGACGAGATAAATGATGAAACATCCTTCAAATATCACTGCAAAGGAACAAATAACAATTAAGGATCATATTTGGTGATCAAATCCTGAGAAATCAATTACAAAAAAAAAAAAGAGATAGGGAAAAAGGAGAATTCGGGTTTAAGTTTTAATGCGACAAAACTGCTTTTGCAAATCATTCTTCTAAACAATTAATTCATGGTCGATCTCCTTGAAGTTGATTCTTCTAAGGTTGGTCTTCTTAAGGCTAAGTACTAAGGTTGATCTTCCCATGGTTTACCTCTGTAGTCAATTTTTCTAATGACGGTCTCCTTAAGACCGAGTACTAAGGTCGACCTCTTTGTGGGCGACCTTCTTATGCTCGACCTTTGTGCGCAACCCTAAGGTCAATCTCCTTGAGGCTGGTCTCTTTGAGGCTGAACTCCTTTTGGTTGAGCTTTATGGCCAACCTCCTTAAGGTTGAGAACTAACTACTGTTGATCTCTCCAAAGTATAACTAAGGAAAGTGGACAACATGATGATTTTGGCAAATAGATCGAGGTGAGAAATGGAAGCGACAGTACCAATGATAACAGAAATGTAATGACCAAGAAGATGTATGAATCAACAAGAAACACTTCTCAGATTGGTAGAAAATCGAAGGCATAGCCTTGAAGGTGGAATAGCAGTTGAAATCAAAGTAATCAAGGTTGGTGGTGTCAACTCCCATATTGATATAGGAGAAATGGTTGCATAGATCGGACATTGAGAGGATTCATGGTGGTTGCTTGGTTGTTGGAAGCCTTACTTCTGTTCTAGAAAATCTTGCCTAATCTCGATGTGGTGCGTCCATGGGAAGCAAAAGCGCGGAAGGCGTAAAGGCAACGGTATTTGAAGAGGACGAGCAAGAGAGAGTGGATTAACAACACGCGACAAGAAAATGATGGTAGGTATTTTACCCCATTGTCTATGATACTATGCATTGAAAAATAAACATTTTGGGCGTCGGGAAGAGTTTTACCGAGGCCCCACGGTGGGCACCAAAATGTTCTAGCCAAAAGGTTAAAAGTCTGATTAGGTAAACCAGTCAAAGTTTCTTGTCCTTCTCTTTCCTCAAGGTTCTCCTTTGTGCCCATCTTTTTGACCCCTTGGATTCTCCTCCTATTCAATGCTCAACAAATTTCTCCATTTAATTTCCATCTTTTGCCATGTCTTGGATAGTTACCTAAGTGATAAGCATTAAACTCCTTCATTTACTACTTCATACTCTTATCTTAACAATCTCACTGGTATTGGTCTAGATTGTTCTTAAACTTAACAACTAGATCGACCTTTTGAGTATTAAAGACCTTATCAACTTTATGACAATTAAAAACCAGATTGACTTTATGACAATTAAAGACCATATCGATCTTTGAGCAATGAAACGCCAATCTACAACATTACAATTTAGTAATTTCAATTCCCAATCTTCTCATAAAAGTTAAGTTTAAATATTGTCTGGTATTTCATAATTATTTTATCTCGCTGTCTACTTTCTATTTACTTCTTTGTACACGTTAAATACACGTATTTCTATCTTTTGAAACATGGTTAAAAGCCAAAGAGTCATATTTATCTCATAACATAAAATTTAGTTAAAAAAGAATAATATCTTAGTTCAAGGCAGGAAAAATGCTTAGATAAAAAACATTTATAACTATACTTACATTTATCTTATCTTGAAATAATAAATAGGATTGCAACTTACTATTCATCATATATATCACCTTTTATTATTTAAAAGTGACCCTTTTATTGTGTTGTTAAGTATTTTCGTATATAGATAAAAACTACGAAAATTATATTTTATGATATCATCTTAATATTTCTTTTAATTTGTTTCTATTTGGTTACGTTATTAGTTGCTGACAATGTTGCGTAAAGGAGATATAGTTTGAGGTTGACATTTGAATAATATATAAATTTTGATATTCAATGTTTATTTTAGTTGACCAAAGAGTTATAATTTTTCTTCTGACTTATTTTATACAATATTTCCGAAGTCTAACAAATTTATGGACATTTGTCGAACACATACATGTTTATTTATGAGGTTGACATGGTATTAGAAAATAACGGATAAGAGTGATTAAGTAAAATAAGAAATTTATATGAAGATGTTATTACGAAACTTGGTGTTCAAGATTTCAATTACCAACTCAGGTCTGAACAATATTGTTTACCAAAGACTTGTTTATGGAGGTTCTTTCTTCCTGGATTTATATAAGATATAAAAAACTTTAAAAGTATTCTTCCATGTAATTTTGTTAGGAAGACTTTGAATAGAGTGATTTTGAAAGTTTTTGAATTATACAATTTGAAAATTAAAATTATAGTGTTATATTTTGGATTATATAATTTATTATTATTTATTTTTAATATTAATTAATATTTTAGATTATATAATTTAAAATGTATTTTTAAATAATTTATTGTGGATGGTATAACCTGTAATGTTAAATGTAAAATTATAGGTAAAAATAATTAGAATTGTTTTTATTCTCCAAAAATAGGAGAATATTTCAATTACAAAGATAAAACAAAAATTATAAAAATAATAACTAAAAATTGCAAAGACAACAAAATTTTTCAAGAAAAATGACACTTGTAAAGTTGTTGATCCAAAATCCTAACTCTTGGTCAACTCTGATACTTAGCCCACTGGCAATACGTGGTTAGGTCTATGAAATGGCTTTTTGATCCATCACAACCTTTTTCACAACTCGACCGAATTCTAGAAAATCAACTTGTCCCATGACAAATTTTAATGAAACTTGTCGTCTTGTGCAATGAATCTGTGGTGAAAGGCCTAACCAGTCGGCCCAATACCGGATCAGATGCTTTGTGATGACGAAAAGTAGATCGACTTAGGATACCATATAATGGTGAAAGAGGAGATTAAAGGGACAGATCAGATAACAGATGATAGGTAGTAAAGGAGAATTAGAATGAGGTATTAAGAGGATAAAGGAGTCGAGGGGGCTGGAGAGGAAAGCATAAAGAATGGCATAGAACAGAGGAAGGGCATAACACTTTCTTAAACGAGGATTTTCATTTTTGTTTTAGTTAAAAATTTTCGTTGTAAATGTACTCTTTTTTCCTCACTATAGATGAGGTTTTCAATGAGACATGAATAAAAATGAGAAATGTCACAAGAGAAACATAAAACAAATCCCAACTAATTTGGTCGAGCATTAGTCTATCATTTGGTTGAGCAACCAATCTCCTAGTTCACTAGTCGACCAATTAGTCTCCCAAATGACAATATGTTGGTTGAGCAACCAGTCTCCCAACATATAATTGGTCGAGCAATTAGTCTCCCAAATGGCGATCTATATGTTGGTTGAGCAACCAATCTCCCAACTCATTGGTTGAGCAAAGAGTCTCCCAAAAAGTGATATGTTGGCTGAGCAACCAGTCTCCCAACACATAATTGGTCAAGCAATTAGTCTCCCAAATGACGATCTACTTGTTGGTCGAGCATCAAGACTCCCAACAAATTTGGTCGAACAATTAGTCTTCCAAATGACAATCTAATTGTTGGCCGAGCATCTAGACTCTTAACTAATTAGGTCGAGCAAGTAGTCTTCCAATGACAATCTAATTGTTGGTTGAGCAACCAGATTCCCAACTAATTTGGAAGAAAAATTAGTCTCCCATTTAGTGAAAATGGCTTAATTAGTTGGATAGTACCCACTTTTGTTCAGATGTTTCAGTTTAGTCCCCGCTTTTAAAAAAATGTCAATTGCGTCTCAACTTTTGAAAAAGTGCATCAATTAGGCCCCTTTCAGAAAAAAAAAATTACTAATGGTATTAATGGCGTGCTACATGTCAATCTCTGGTTTTTTCATTTTTTTTATTTTTTTAAGTTTTTTTATTTTTATTTTTTTGAATTTTCTTGCCACGTGTCAGGTCCCTGCTGTGTCACGTGGCACTGTCAATGCCACGTGACAAGGTACTGACATGTGTTAGTGTCACCACTAAGTTTAATTGTCTTGATTTCAATTTAATCCTCACATATGTCTATTTGTTTCAATTTAGTCCCCACATGTGTCCTTTTGATTTAATTTAATCCAAATTTATTTTTTTCAAAATAGAGAAATATTGTCTCTCTCTCTTATGAGTATAACATTTATATAAGTAACAAATTTGGTCTCAAATTTAAGAAAGAGACAATATTGAACTATTTTGGAAACAATATGAGCATAACATTTATATAAATAATAAGTTTATTCTCAAATTTCAAATTTAAGAAAGAGATAATACTGCTCTATTTTGAAAATGATGTTATAACATATTATATTTTTCTCAATTGTTAACCCATGTTTTTTTATTCATGACTTTTACAACTAAATTTTAATATAAATATCAATAGTTAATTTTGTAAGTCATTTTTAATAACAAACATCAATATAACATTTATATAAATAATAAATTTCGTATTAAGAGAGAGACAATATTTCTCTATTTTGAAAAAAAAATGGGACTAAATTAAATAAAAAGGATATATGTGGGGACTAAATTGAAACAAATAGACATATATGGGAACTAAATTGAAACAAAGAGACATATGTGGGCACTAGATTGAAATCAAGACAATGACCCTTAGTAGTGACACTGACATGTGGCAATACCTTGCCATGTGGCACTGATAATGCCACGTGTCACACTATGTCACACTAGTGACACGTGGCAAAAAAAACAAAAAAAATTGAAAAATTGAAAAAAGGCAAAGACTGACACGTGGCACACCTGTAACGGCGTTAATAATTTTGTTCTGAAAGGGACTTAATTAAGGCACTTTTTCAAAAGTTGGGACACAATTGAGACTTTTTTAAAAGTGAGAACCAATTTGAAACATCTGAATGAAAGTAGATACCATCCGACTAATTAAGCGAGTGAAAATATATTATAGGAGTCACTAGTCTCCTAAGTCTAAAAATCTGCTATGAGAGCAATCAGTCTCCTAGGTCTAAAAATTTGCTATGGGAATAACCAATCTCCTAGGTCTAACAATATATTATGGAACAATCAGTCTTCTTAGTCCAAAATCCACTAAAGAAACATTTGTTGCATCCATGACTCCATTTTAGCTAAAAGAACAACTAGTCTCCAAAAAAGATAAACGTTAATGAACAACCTTTACGCTCCAAAGAGTTAAAGGTTGGGACCTATGTGGTAATAGGCCCAATTGGTCGACTCTTTTAAATAAGTCATTTTGAACTCCTTTTCCTTCTAGCCTTTTATGCTCCAAAGAGCTAAAGGCCAGGAGGCTATGTACTAGTTGGTCTTTTTTTGAAGTAAGTCATTTTTTAACCCTTCATCCTTTTAGCCTTTATGCTTCAAAGAGTTAAAGGCTGGGGGTTGTGTGATGATAGGCCCAACCAATTGGCCCAATGTTGAATTGAATGCTTTGTTAGGATGATGAGTAGATCGACTTAGAATACCATATAACGGTGAAAGAGGAGATTAAAGGGACAGATCGGATAATGAATGATAGGTAATAATGGAAAATTATAATGAGGCATTAAGAGGACAAAGGAGTCGAGGGGGCTTGAGAGGAGAGCATAAAGAAGGGCATAAGATAGAGAAAAGGGCAGAACACTTTGAATGTTCTACCTGATCGGACACTAGTCTTTTTGGCTAGAACAAAATACATATGAGGTTGGTTTTGGTATAAGTATAAGGAGGTCGGTCACCTTTGGACGGTACACCACTCAACTTTTTGCATAAGAGTTTGGTTTTACTACGGGTTTCTACCATAATAAGATATACTTGTTTGACTCATTTATTTCAACATTCTTCATTGACTCCAACTATGGTTGATTCTTATCACAATGGACATACTTGTCTTTGTCTGAGTCGGAAACCAAGATAAATTTTACTCTTAAAATTTTTTTACTGGATAAACTTAAGAGATTAACCATCTTTAAGGTATAAATTCTCTATATAAGATACCTGACACTACTACCAACATAAAACATTAAAACTTAATATATATATATATATATATATATATATATATATATTAAACATATAATTTTATTTTCTTAAAAA
>Ga0099823_1002860_pt1 | contig 15960 bp, 6 predicted proteins | sample CowpearedBW_FD_76831 | JGI IMG/M metagenome (GOLD analysis project Ga0099823, IMG submission 76831) | Root nodule microbial communities of legume samples collected from California, USA - Cow pea red BW | ecosystem: Host-associated > Plants > Roots > Nodule | place: USA: California | collected...
CAAGGTTTAACTATCAAACTAAAATTCCATATCGTCATTTTCAAACACGACAAATAGAAGGGTTTAGATGCTTTGAACTAACATTACTTGATTTTGATTGTTTAGCGTGTTTGTTTTTTATGTGAACTTACTTGGGGTGTGTAGTAATATACATAAAGAATTTAAAGAAATTACGAATTACAAAAGATAAACACAAACAAACAGGAGGCTTGTAGTAATATTTTTTCACTTCATCGTGTATAAAGGCATGTAGTAATATTTTTTTCACTTCATTAATAAATAAAAAATAGGTAATGGATTTTTTTTTTTCTATTTCATGTTAATTATCACTTAAAAAAACATATTCATAATATTTTAACTTTTGAAATACCACTCTTAACTCTTATTAAAACTATAATATGAAATAGGTAATAGAAGTATTTTGATAGAATAAGCATTAACTAGGGGTGAGTTTTGTTCATTTTTTAATTAAAAATATATTTGATTCAAACACAAAAATTATACGTTAAAGGTGATTTAGTTCTGGGTAAGGTTTTACTCTATTATTAATTCGGTTTGGGTAGGTACTCATTAAAATTTTTATTCTTTTATTGTGAGCTTATGTGATTTACTTCTTTAATGGTTTATGAGGATGATGATGTGCATTGAACTTTGGATGATATTGATGTGCTTTCTAAAAAGGTTTTGAATTTTTTTTACTAATTTGGTATGGAATGTGTAGGTTGGGAGAACTTGATTTGGTTGGATGAGGTGTCACCCGCTAAAACTTTAGTTATTTGAAAATTGTTGTATGATTGTTTACCTTTGATTTAGATGTTGAAAAAGAAAAGTGATTTTATGTTCTGTCTTTTTGTGTGGTAATGATCTTGAATCTTTCTCTCATTTATTTTTTCATTGTTCTAATTGTTATACGATTGTGTGAATGGTTCAAAAAAGTTTTTCAGGATTTGCATTTTTTTTCTTTGGATTTGGATGTTCATTTTATGAAGTCTCTTTGTAGTCTTTGCTTAAAAGGATTAAAGTGACTACTGTCATTACTGTAGTTATCTAGATTAATTGGAGATGAGAGATTATCGTAGATTTTATGATCCAATTGTGTTTCCTTCTACTATTTTTCAAATTAAGAAGTTAGTGCATGCGTATGACTGAAAATAAATCTAAAAAACATATGAATAATATTGTCTCTAACCTTTTGGTGTTGAATTTATTTGATATTCAAACTAGGGAGGGTATAGTGGTTTCATTACATACATGGCAAATTTCATCTGGTATAATTATCTTAAGGTGAATATTGGTGGCATAACTAGATGTTGTCCTAGGTGAATATGTGAGTAGTTTTTAAGCTTTTTTTAGGGATACAAACATTTATGAGTTAGAGTATGCTTGCAAAGAGGGCTTTCAAAGACTTTGGTTGGAAAGTAATTCTTCTTTAGTCTGTTACAATTTTTTGGATCAATGAGTGGTTTCTTGAGTTTTAGAGCACTACAAGAAAATTCCTAAATAATGATCAGTTTTAGTGACAAAAAATAATTAGTCACTATAATAACCAAATTAGATATCAATTTATAAACTAAAAATTATTTGTAACTAATATAGTTTCTAAAAATTGACCAATATAGTAAATTGGTATCTAAATCGGTAACCAATATTAACCATTAAGGTTTTGGCTACTTTTTTTTTTATCAACAAAGAATAAAATAAATTAAATAGAGCACTTGAGGGGTACTCTTACAAAAAAATAGAACCTGGACAAATAGATGCAATAACTTAACATCGTGGCTCCATCAAAACAAAAGATCATCCAAAACTATATGATCACGATTTGGAACAACTTTGTGATGCACAAAACAAAGGAGACAAAGAGTATGCATACCTAAAAACAGGTCCCTACCAAATTTCCAAACAGTATAATAATAGTATACATTAATCAGACCACATTCTTCCTAATACCAATACTTCAAACGTTTGAACATGTCCTCCACCTCATAAAAGGAGGATAGATGCATCCAAATGGCCCTCCAAGAGAACAAGGAAGATTAAAATACACTTAATACATCTCATTCTCATTGCATTTGTTAAACCGGGCAATTTCACTTTTGGCTACTAAAGATCATATTAATAATTTTCTTTTCCTTTTATTTAAAAAAACATAATAAATATAAAGGCACAAGAAATATTTTTCTTGTTTAGTAAAGAATAAAGGTGTTTATGTTGCTTTAGCACTTTTCTTTCCCAAGACTAAAAATGCAGCATTCACATTACCGTGTATGTTAAATATATTATTGTGTTATTCCTCTCTCATATATGTATAAACATGAACTAATAAATAATATAATAATATTTAAATAATTAATTATCGTTCGATTTGATTTGGATCGATTAAAAAATGTCAAATTATTAATTGAACAGCTTTGTATAGAAAAAAAAGTTCAAATTAATCCAAAAATTGTAATTTTAATCAATTATCGATTTTTTTAAGGATATTCTTTTTTTATTGAATCTGTTGTGATGATATCTTCCGCTATGCTTCTTGCATGTGGCATTCATGGAGACTTCAAGATGTATTGAATGCTTGATATAGCATTCAATGTGTATGTCTTATTTATAATACATATGGAATATTAAGAAAATTAAAGATGAACCTGTGATTGTAGTAGATAATAGTTGATTAAATTTTTTATCTCTTGGTAAAATTTATAAATAAATATTACCAACCGATTTTTTACTATTGATAAACTGTCACTAATTTTATTTTATCAAGAAATTTTAAATATTTTTATAAATTTTAAGCGTCGATGATATTAATTTTTTAATAATTATTTGTACTTCATTTCTAATAATAGATTATAAACTTGAAAATATATAATCAATTATCTCTAAGCTCATACGTTTTTTTTAAGAGCATACCAAAGTATTCAACAATCATCATCACAAAATGTATATCATGACTTTACCCTGAAAGCGATATTTGATAATTAATTTCAATGCATATATCGTTATATGTCCTTTTCATTGTAAAATAAATCAATGTTTACCAACTTTTAAAAAAAATGTTATTTTTATTTCACTAAAGGCAAAGCCCCCAAACAAACAGAAGAAACGCCGGCTCCACAACTTTATTAATAATCTTTTACTAACACACCATTCAATACATTTCCAAAACCACTGCTCCTCAACATTTTTTTTTTCTATTCTTAAAATATTGTATCCACGCATGCAGAGAGAAATAGAGTTAAAAATTATTTATATAAATGAGTAAAAAAAAAGTAAACGTCTTATCAGAAATTCAAATTGGTATAATTAATTACATGACACCAATGGAAAATGTACATGTACTGAAAAATTCAATGCATGGTTTTGAAGTTTTACATTATTTATTTAGACGTGATTAATGAAGGTAATTAATATATAAAAAAAGAAACGAGTCCTGATTCTTTATTGATTTTTTTGTGTTGTTGAATATTAAAAATACAATATATTATTATTTTAAATATTTTTATAATATATTTTAAAATATTTAAATTAATAATAATTAGTATATTATGAAGAGTACAACAAAAAAATAATACAGAAAAAATTAGCAGAGAATTCAAATTCAAAAATAACTCATGTATTAATCATTGCATTACGAATTTTTTTATAACTAATCATGGGGTGTTAGTTTTACATAGTTTAAGAATACACGTCAGTGTGAACAAATAATAATATAATCTACTTTCAAACTTACCTGGTCAGCATTGAAATGAATTACATTTGTTGTTGAAGTTCTGGTGCCGTAAATAAATTTATATTTGACTATATATCTCAGATAGATATAAAAATATAAAAGAGATAGCGTAAAAGAATATTTGTACCGTGTGGGCGTCGATGTTCAACACGTATTTAGGATTAATTATGTTCGTTTTTAAATGATTTTGTTGTTAGAAGAGATTTTGAAAATTAATGAAGCAAGATATATTTAAATTAGTATGAGATTATTAAAGTAAAGTGACACAATTAAAGTAAATTTATGAGACTATTAACATATTTGAATAAATAAGAATAAAAATATTATTATAGACTAATCATTAAAAATTATGTTTATTTCATTAAAGACTGTTATTTTGGTTTTAGAGAAAAATTTTCAATTACTACTTATAAATTTGTAAGAAATTTTCAATCTAACTGAATTTCTTTGACCTTAACTTTTTTTATGGAATTATTGAACATGTTAAAATTTGTAATTATGAGATGATAAAACTAAATCATTAAAGCACGGAGGAATTTTTCTATTTATCAGAGGGGAATTAATGTACGATTTTTTATTAATGGGAAAATCAATCAAGCATGCTTTGGTTTTGATTATTTAATAATATATTTGCAAAGTCAAGCTATCAATTCACTAATTATTCCAACAGATAACTATATTTTTGTTGAAGGTTAGCAATCATTATCCAAAAGTTAGTTCGGATTATAAGTCCAATAAATTTAACATTTGTTTATAAATTTATATATTAAATAATGTATAATTAAGTTAGTAATGATTGAAATTCGTTTGATCTATGATATTTATTATTGGACATCCAACCAATATTTATTCTCATACTCAATAGATATCTTCAATTCTTAACATGAAGTAATTTGTTGAAAATATCAATAGATTATGAATATGACAAAATTATAATATTTAAGTGATTGTAAATTTTATTTTATAAGTTAATTTTAAAGTATATAAATGAGTTTAAATATTATCTAATCAAATCAGATTTGTAAGATTATGTTATACTTAAAGTTTATTTTTATAATATCATATAATAGATAGTATAATTTATCACGTCACGTTATCTACTATTGTATTCTCCCCTAATCTTACCTTAAAGATGTTCAATTTCATAAATTAGTACAAATTTTACCTCATCAAATTAGATTTATAGGTTTTTCAATTAATTTAAATTTTAGTTTTTTAAGAAATATTATTTAGATTATACATAATTTATTTCCTATTTACAATTTTTCACGTCATTTAATAGATGTATAGTTTTATCGCTAAGTAGCAAGATGCTTAGTAATAAGGCATAAACATTAAGAAAATTAAAAATATACATATTTTTATCTTTTTCCGACACCTAATAAAATACTAACGTTTTAATATTTTTATTTGATTTATCATAATTTATTTTATATTTTAAAATAAAAATGTTTTTCTATTGATGTTGAATAGATGTAATGATCACTAAATATTATTCTCAAACAATTATAAGTAGACAAAATTTACTTGCACTTCTGATATTTAGTTGAATTTCCTTTTGTGCTCCTCTTGTTGAGATCCTTGTATTGTTGATTGTTTGAAAACCATTACATTGACACTATTTTATACTAACTTTCTATTGCTATAATTGTTAAAAAGGAAAATGAGTCACTTAGTAATTTTAGAAAGAAAAAAATTAGAAGGACTATAATTCATCTAATAAACATTATTAACAAAATATCATATTTTTGTCCATCTTTCAACCCAAAATATCAATATCATATATTACCAAAATTTTTAAGTCGTATAAAATATTTTACAGTCAAAAGAAACAGAAAACATTATACTTATTATGTAACTATATTAATTATTTTTTAATTTTTATTTGAAATCGCAAATAAATTTGTTCTCCATGAATTGACATCAGAGTTAGTTTTTTGGGACTTCAAATTTTGATGTGGCTTGCCAGGGTTGCATTGATTTCATCAATGTTGTGGACTCTTTTTTAATTATTAATTAAATAGGTTTTATTTGTAAAAGTTAAATTAATTTAACTTTTAATTTGTAAAGATGTTATCAACGTGACCTACTCACACTTCACTTGTAGAATGCACCCAAAACAAATTATGAAAAGTGTTTGAACATAATAAATTTAAGAGCCCAATAAAATCTAAATTCACAAATGAAAGGCTTGAAGCACATAATAATCGCTCAAGGGCCTGTACTTGTCAAAACTTGGGCCTTCAATCTGGGTTGAGATGTAAAAAAAAGCCCCATATAAATGTTTCCTTTCTTTACAAAAAAAACAACACAGAAAAATCAATAAAAAATCTAAATTCACAATTGACAATAGAGATACATTAGGTATCTGATGAATGAGAATGAGTCTTCTGATCAACAGGTACAACTAAAATGAATGATTCATTACAAAATAAATTTTGTAAAAACACCAATAATGATTTTCATTTCTAATATGAAGATAATAATAATATCATTGCATTAATAACGATTTTACAAAATTTGAGCTCATGTACTAGTTCAGTATCAAGTCTGATCTGATAATAAGTTGAATATCTGTAAATACAAACTCAGTCAAAAAAACATCTGTTAAAGGATGATTCCCTGTATATATACTATTGGTAGATTCCCAACACATATTTGCATTTGTTAAGAGTAAAGGTGAAAGATGATGTGCCAGAACATTGGTTCTACCTAACAAAGCTATTTCTATCTTTTACCATGTTACAGACAGTGGTGGCAATCATTGGATTTTGCGTGTGGATTAGAGAATTCAGGGACCAAGGAATCATAAACACATGTCATGGATTTTGAAGACATTGGACTAGACCAGACCATCATGTAATGAAAGCTTACACCACCAAGGACAATAACATCGTTTAAAATGGTTAAGCTTTGTCTTAATGATTCTGATATCAGTGTCAGAAAGTGACTCAACTAAACCTAACAATTCTGCTTCTGAACCTGTTCATGCCTAAGTGATGTGTAAATTCAAAGCAAGTGAAACTAAATCATACATGTTGAGTACTTGTTTGTTTCCACAGTGTATGGTGTAATTTTTTGAACCTTTACAGTGAAAAACTATGAACAGAATTGTAAAGGACAAGGTAGAATAATGTGGCTTCAATTCATTCACAAGATTCTCAGCTTTATTCTTCTGTAAAGGCTAAAAGCATCTCAATTATGCCAACCAAGATCTCATTTCCCTTTTACCAAATCTTCACAGATATTCATGTCTTAATCCAAGAACTCTTTTTCCAAAAAAACATGTTTTTTTTTTTCATACAAATCCCGCACTAGACACTACTCAGAACCAACAGTCAAAGGAAGTATCAGAGAAACAAAAGTCACAAGCTGAACCAGCTATTCTGATAACATCACTCAAATTTCTGCAACTCAAATTTATTTTCTTTCTGTTTCCTATGAGAAAAAATAATTAGTATGTATCCCTTCAACAAGAAAGGGGAAAGAAAAAACAAAACAAAGAGTCAAAACAAATACACAAGAAATAAAAAAACATGTTAAAAAAAATTAAAAAGAACATGTTCCTTATCTTAACAAGAAGTAGTCTTCTGCTGAGTTCGAGATTGAATTCTTAGTATACAGTTGTGTTGAATCCTCGAACAAGATTGATATGTTTTTTCTTCATGTGCTCTTACATGCATAGATCAACAAGGAGAATTCAACTCTGTCTTTGTCTTTCTGTGCAATCTTTTCCTCTAACCACAATCTGCTATCCAAGCCACTTCTGGTTCTGAACATGAACACTGCATACCCAGAAGCAGGGTTGAAAAACCAGTTATGAACATCCCAAAGCAAATCCACCAGCAACCCATCAACAAAAATCGTTTGGTTTCCCCTGAAATTCCACTGCAGCCTCTTCACACGGATCACCGTTTTCTTATCAATGCAAACGGACAAAACAGGAGCCTTTAACCCCTCATTCTCCCCACTGCACCGGATTAAAATGTCGTGCCAAGTTCCGGTGTCACAGAACTGAGCCTTGGTGGCGTAAACGGCGTTCCCGGAGCAATGTTCACGCCGTGACAGAAGCGAAACCTTGGCCAAAAGGGTTCTCGTTTTGAACTTCTTCACCACATCTTCTTCTCCCAGAACGAGCCCTATCTCTGCATCGACCAAAATCGCCACGTAAAACCCTTCAACAGGTTCGGGACCGGTCTCGTACTTGGCCTTCGACAGGTCACAAAACACTTCAACCTTGGAGTCTTCGGACTATATGACCTTGCTTCCTTTCTTTTTCAAAAAAAAAAGAAAAAATGAAACCGGATTGGGGAAGGACGACTTCACCTTTAATGTCGTCCTCCTCCAAGACGACTTGACCTGTTTTGCAAAAAAAAATTGAGAAACCCTTTTTTACAAATTTGAAATATAATGGACCCCTAATTATAAAAAAATCAAAAGTATATTTTCCCTCTGTTCGAGCTTGAGAATAATATTAAATAAATATAATATTCTCTTAATATCCTCCGATATGTACATACATTGTTATCATAATAAATACTATGATGAAAGTCATAAATTTCGTTAATTTTGACAATTGATATACATATATATAAAAAATAAACTAAATAAAATATAATCTATCAATCAATGATATTACTAAATCATAATTTTGCAATGATATTATCAATTAAGTAATTTGACGATTCATATATGCCTATAACATGATGCATTCACACGTGGAATACACACTTTCAATCTACACATGTAAATAATTATTTACACATTAAAATTGTAAATAATTACCAAGAGATGAAATGCGTAGATAATTACGTAAGATCTCTCTTATAGGACAAAGTCTGTGTTTGTTACCTTAGATCGCACTGTTCACGCATGTGTATGAAGATAGATGTACGAGTGACTGAGATGTTTGAATCAATGGTTTTGAAACGATTTTCGGACGACAGTATGCGAGAGATAACCATGAAACATTATGCGAATTGAGTATCAAATTTGAACTGTTCAGCATTGGAAAATACCAAAACACCCTTCACTTTAATTTGAAAAAATGATTTTGGATGCACGCTCAGGTCTGTGCTGCTGTTGCTGCTTTATGTGATGAATTTTTGGTGTTGATGGTGTGAAGTAACAGCGAGACTATGTAAGATGATTGTTCTTAGTTTGTGCGGAGGATGGAACAGGAAACAGAATATGCATGGCAGAGAAGATTTTCTTTATTTACTTATTATTACTTCAATTATTTTTTATTTTCGTATTTAAGTTATGAACTAACAAAGTAAAACATCATTTTCAATAAGACATTGTTGCCAACAAAATCAACTTCTGGTAAAAGTTCATTCTATTAAGGGAAGTATGAAATTATAATATACACAGCCGTACCTACACTATTTTTTTTTTTTCATAAATGAGTAAAAAGGTAATTTTTTAAAAGTCTAGAACATCTTATCAATTTTACATCCCAATCAAAAGATGTATCTTTGGCCTAAAAGAATCTTATTGGTACTTCAGAAATTGTAGGAATGATGTTTTCTATAATTCACCAACCTAAAACTTGCGAGCGATTCAACTCACTTTTTTGAAACGGCCACCTGCAATAGAGATTCTTATGTCTTACGATTATCGAGGCATGCACTTTTCCCCTCAATGATTGCATATATCAGTGGCATCATCACGGGTTTGATGCTTTTACTGCTTTTTTTTTATTTGTACCTATAAAGACATTAGAATAAAATTTAATAACTCAATAATCAAATTAGTATTAATAAAATAATAATATAATTTATAAGAATATTAAAAATATATAATATAGCTTTTTAACTTAAAAAGTAAAAACCAATATTTTATAAATTCTTAAATTCTTAAAATCCAAAATATGTATAAAAGTTCAAAACAAAAGCATCATCCAAATTAAATTTAAATGAAATATAATTATATCTATTAACAATATAAATTTAAATAAAAAAAGTAAAAAAGAAAATAACATTAATATAGTAAAAAGTTTAAAAAATGTATATTAGAAAAAATTTTAAATTAATATAAGCAAACATATATGTTTCTTAGATAAATTAATGAACATTAATACCATAACTTCCACCTATTTATATTTTTCTTTAAATATATAAACTACGTCAAAAATAACTACAGTACCATTTCGCGCCGAGTTTCAGCATCGATCTTTTTATCACAGTTTCACCAGTAAATAAAATCTAATTTTAAGGGTTAATGTTCACTCATTCGATCGGTTCAAATTTAATAAGCAGACAAACATATAAAACGCGGACAGTACAAATTTGAAAAGCATGCTTTTCGAGTGAAAAGGACCTGTCCACACTTTCCCACTAAACACAATAATTTCATAAAAGCGGCTACATGCAATAATCAGTTCTTCAGCCTCCGCTTCAACAAACGATGGATTTGAAAAACAATTTTGCAACCTTAATGAATAAATAGCATTATAATTTCATATGGTACACTTAATACTGTCTGATGTTGAAATAAAACCAATACAATAATATAGGCCAAAACTGCAAGAATTGCCCCAAAGACAACCCTATATTCTCACGCGATATGGTAAGAAAAAAACAGTAAGAGGAATAGAACGAGAAGCTCCCACACCACAATTGCCTAACATGCTCTTTTGGACTCAATCGGACTATTAACACTCATAATATACACATTCTACAGGAAGTTCCCTTTCCAATCACAATTGACTCTGCATTCTCAAAACTGAAGCCATGTTGCTATAAAACAACACCATGCATGAATGAATGATGGAAACCATCTTATGGCAAAAAGAATGAGTAACAAATAGAGACCACCAAACTGGAAAAAGCTTGTTCCCAAGAAGAGCAATACACCAAATGCCAAGCCAGGATGCTATGAATAAATGATGGACTGTAAACGCAGTGAAAACTATGAAGAAAGGATGGATTGCAATGCAATCTGTTGCTGTGGCTGCAAAGATGACCATGTAGAAGCAAAAGTAGAGGGTGGTAAAGTTTGCTGGAGCTGTCTCAGTAAATTAACCATACGGCCAGCTGTTTGTTCTGTCGCAAGGTCTTTACCAGCACATAAAACCTGTCGCAAGGTCTTTCATTAAATACATAAGCAATATCAAATAAATATAATATAAAGCATACACATTATCCAAAAAACCACTCGCTGCGTGTGTCCCTTGATTACTGCAACGGAAGAGTGATCATTTCATAAACTCTACAGTATTCGTGGGATTAATGCATGAGGCGAAAATGTCAACTATGCATACATAGCATTGTGAATATGAAAAGGGTAATGGCTCGTTAAATGAAAGCACACTACTGAAATGACTGCATGACATCAACGAAAATAATTTATGTCTAGTAAAATATGGCACGTTCTTAGTTGACAAGCTAGAGAAGTAATCACATTCTCCTTATGACTTGATTTATATAACAAGTCCTGTCATAAAAAACAAAAGGTCTACTCCTGTTTCTGATTGTATGCTATTCCTATCAATAAAAACAAAAAAGATAAAAACCCTCAAAAGTTCAGGAAAATCAGATGCAAATTGGAGTGGCAAGAAAAAATTAACCTCAGCGAACACTGCAACTATTTTTGGAAGGTATTGATTGTTTGGGCCCAGCAGCTCCCTGTCCGACCTGCAAATAAAAGCGATAATTAGAACACAGAAAAATAAGCATGGGCAAATCAGAATATTGAAAAGAGGAGTTATGTCCCAACCTCTCAGCCATTAAACAAAGTTGATCGTGAACAACTTTGGCCTCAATCAAATCACCTTTTATTGGCAAACAGTTTAGCCATGCGGGGACTACCTGCAAACATAACAGAAGAGATTAGCAAAACTATAATTTCAACAAAATAAAATAAAATCAGGATCAGAATTGGTTGTAATAATGATATCAAGAACCAAACCCCTAAAAGCGGGCTATAAACCACAAGAACAATTAATGACCTGGGCAGAATCAATACTGTCCCGATGAAATTGGCAAATTTTTCCCAGAGCAGAAACAGCATTGTCATATGCCATTACATTATCTGCATGAAGAGCATTGGGATGCTGGATCACAGCATTTAACCTCGAAAGAGCCTCTGCAGTAAAACACTTACTCGTTACTCAATGAAATGAAATATAGCATTTTACAAGTTTATTAATGTATCAAGCAGTACCTCCAACCAGTGGTTTGAACACAGATCCACCAAACTCTGCACAAACACCAAGGCCATAGACGGCAGCCTGCAAAAATGCCAGAAAATACCAATACCAACAATCAAACAACTTGAACAATAAAAATGGTTTTAAAATTCTAAGCAACAGAGAGAGCCTAATCCTGACCTGTCTGACATCAGGAGTTTCATCATTACAAGCTTCCAACAGGAAAGGGAGATATGTATCATAATACCTGCTCAATTGGCATATAAAAAGGTTAATAACACATGTCTTCATAATTATCAGTGCAAGCTAAAAAGGAAACATAGCACAACAAAGGGATTTTACTTGATAGCAGCTTCACGACACTGCTCTGCAACATCATCAAAAATACAAATTGCAATCCTTCTCTCTTCAGGAGTCTTGTCCCTTCCCTGTTTCCAACATATTAAACAAAAAATAAAAAACCATGACATCCATGTTTTATTCTTGAAAATGAGGCTTGAAATTAATCAGAAGACACAAAGCCTGTAAGAAATCTACTTGAGATGATAGAATAGACCATTCAAATAACAGAATGTGACTAAACCTTAGAGCTTAATCATGGTAGACTCATTTCATGAAAGAAAAAAAAAGAGTATTGTTCATGCAAGCTAGCTGCACTGGAGAACGAAAATAAACATGAACTTTAAGAGGGTAAGTGTACATAAAGAAAACAAAGACAAAAGAGAGCTCAGAGATTATAAATGTATAAGATTGAATTAGGTTAAACACAAGAACATGTGCAGGTGTGTGCTCCGCAAGTTTATCTCTAGATCTATACCTGGAGTTGCACCCAATCACCACTCAATTCACAATCTCAGAAAAATTGGTGATTCAATTGCAAACAAAACTAGGGTAATCACCTCGCTGTTTTCTTTATAAACTAAAGATTTCTTTACAAGATAATCAAGTACAGTATCATATTGACAAACAAAATGCCAAGCTGTTAAAATGGCTAAGTTAAAAAATTAGCAGCATGTACATCTTCGAAATCAATTCCATAATTTACACCAAAATAAAATACAGAAGATAAGGCCAGAAGGCCAGCTGAATGAATGAATGGAAATAGAAAATCTATATAATAGAATTACTAGCTTCCTCAAAGAACATACCCACATAGGTGTCAAATATGATGACAGTTCATCAAAGAAAGGTAAGAAGGAGGCTTTGAAGGTTTTGATCAAAGTTCCCAATATCTCACCCACCTGCAACGATGTATACATAAATTAGAAGACCACAAACTGATCTGTAAAAGCTTAAAAACACAAAGATAGCAATCTAGTACTACTTATGATATTTTCAATTATTTTAGATTAGATTAAAAAACCAACTTGGTCAAAAACTTCTTCCTCTTGTTCATTTTCCTCTTTAATAAGTTCCCCCTCTTCGGCATCAAAATCTTCAGCTTGGGTCCTCTCAGCTCTCTCCCGTTTTCTGCTTGAACTAGCTGTGATCACCTGCTTAATCTCGTCAACAACAGATTTGACCTGGCTTTCGTCCAAAAGCATCCCAGAGATCTAAAAGAGGAAACAGAAACATTGGAACACACCCAAAGCAGACTTATAATGCACTATAGGCAAGGAAGGGAAAAATAAACAAAAAAGACACAAGAAATGGATCAATCATTACCCAAGCATCTGACACAATAACTCGTAATACTCATGCACACTTAACAAAAGCATGCAATGCACATGAAATGGAAGCAAATAAACAACAATTTAGCCTTCTCTCACAAGGCATGGTTTACTTCAATTTAATGACACCAAAATATTCTAATACTGGGAATCATATTTATAGAAAAACCACCGAGCTCAATATTGCTTAATAGTTTCACCAACAAAATGTGAGTCTCACTCTACCTAGTCAGAATGCTAACCTAGATCAGCTCTCCTTAATAGGGCCTCATGGTGAGATTGAAGAAAAGCCGAAAATGCAGTGGTTGAAAAAGATTCCATTAAAAAATGAACTTTAAACCTAACTCAATCTCACAAAAAAGAAGTGAAGTTTGCACCCTACTCGTATTATAATTTGGCTTTATCTATAGTCAATTTGGAATCTCCAACAGATTCAATCAACATAATAGGAATTAAATTACCTGATAAAAAAACCTAGTCAAATAGTTATAATGGGATACTAGAAGAGGCTGAGAAAAAATAAACACAAGCAAAATTCACAGAGAAGCCTAATTGCACATGGCATATTCCACTTTATAAAACAAATATCACGAATCTACATCTATATGGAGTAAAGTGTGAAGTGAAAAATAAAAATATTGCAACCAAGTCAACTAAGCACCAATTTAAATCCCCTTACAAACCAAACATCAAAAAGGACGTAACCAAACTAAAAAATTTAGTTTTTATTTGCCAATTGACAACAAAACCTAGAAGGGATTGCATTGATTAGAATAATAAATTATAGCAGTTCCATTGAGGCTCTTCATCGACTTCTATTTTTAAATAATAATAATAATAATGATAAACATCAAATTTTAATTATAAGTGATAACACAACTATCCTAAGGTATATTCAATAGTCATGGCTTTGTACAATACATAGAATTTCATTCAAAAAGAGGCAAGGGAACTATATATATATATATATATATATATAACCATGTCATCGCATGATCCAAACCTGTAAGCATTCATTTAATGAATCCAACATGCTTGCACAAATCTCTGTGTCAGGTTCCTGCAAAACAAAGAGATGGTAAAAGCTTAGCAAGGAAACGTCAAGGGATAGATAAGTCAGGCAACGCTCACCACAAATATAATCTACACAAAACTTGATCCTCAAACTCAAGCCACAACTGGGTGTCTTAAACTACTCACAAACGTTTACTTGAATATTTAAAACAATGAACAGCTTTTGAAGACAATTTCAAATCAAAACAAAAAATGTTCACTTCTAAAAAGCACACATAAATTCCAAAATAACATAACAAGAATAAATAGAACTTGGATAACAATTTACCTTGTGTAAAGCTTCCACCAGAGAAGGGATTACACTATCAGACAAAAATTTCAAATAGGATAAATCTCGACCTAGAGATTGCCCCTTCTCTATAGCTAACTTTGCAGATCGCAATAGCTCCGGCATTGCTGTAGTGTTGATGGAAATTATAACAATTAAACAGTTATGCTAATGATTATAATTCCCTTTTACTGTGTAAGGAAAAATTAAAAGTGAAAAAGACATGCACAGGAACAATAATTTTTTATACCTGAAACAGCTGCCTTTCTGACCTCCTCATGGAAATAAAATTTAAGGAGTGGAACTAAAATTCCAGCGACCTACATATCATTAAAATTGTTAACATGGGAAAATATGTAAACAGACACAGTAAGAAATCTCAATGCCTAAAGGGATTCAAAGTAACATTCTAACCTGATCAATCCATGGAAAGAATCCTTCCTTGAGCTCATCAGCATAGCAACAAAGCATGTTACACGCTGTAGCTTTCTCCTCTAAAACACTAGTCTTGATCCCAATTCTCTTGTCCCCAAGAGTAATAGTTTCCATACTACAGTGGATAAACAAAAGTTGGTTTGAATCATTCAGCCTATACAAAAAATGTATTGATGCGCAGTTCTGATTCTCCAGTACAATAAATTGTTATTAGAAAATGAGAATGTGCATTAGGATTTTGTAGACATTAGTTTTCTGTGATCATGGTGGTGACGGTCATAATAATCAAAAAGACAAGAGTAAAACAATAAATGTGCCTTCACGTTTAAGGCTTAAACTATAGGTGAACATAACCAAAATGACAAGAAGTGCAGTAGACGCGTACATGAACTCATAATTTTTAAAATTTTATGAAAAGGACTAAAATTGAGACCTTTCATCGTCGGAATCCTCGATATCATTGTCTGAATCAGCTGATGTAATGGTTACATCGGGCTTAAGTGAAGCAGATTTAAGTAATGGAGGCATAACAAACTCCATGTAAGGAAGAAAATCTTGTCCTAGACATTTGCAGAGTCTCGCCCATGCCTGTAACAAATTAAAGTAATTAGACCAAACATAGTCCAATAGGCAC
>Ga0099823_1002861_pt1 | contig 15959 bp, 18 predicted proteins | sample CowpearedBW_FD_76831 | JGI IMG/M metagenome (GOLD analysis project Ga0099823, IMG submission 76831) | Root nodule microbial communities of legume samples collected from California, USA - Cow pea red BW | ecosystem: Host-associated > Plants > Roots > Nodule | place: USA: California | collected...
AAAGGTTGGCCTCCATAGATACTAAAAGGGATGCCATGGTGAAGGTCAAAGCATTTTTAGATGAAGCCCGTACCGATTTGGAACCCGGTATGTTTTGTTAAACTTTTATTATCCCTAATATTTTATTTCTTTTTTTAATGTTTTTGTTGTTGTATAATCCAAATGTAACTAACTGTATAATACAGTTAGTAGTTACCTTTGTAATCTTTGTATTCGGTATATAACTCTTATACAATGCTAATGAGAATACGTCCCAATTCTCAATCCTCTGTTTGCCTCCCTATCTCCCTACTATCTGCATTCTGTCAGTACAAACATAGTGGTTTCAGAGCAAGGTTCCTTGAAAGGGGATCGCAAGAAATCGAAGTACACGTCAAATGTTTGTCACTGTGCAACAATGGCTGCAGGAGGCATGATGACAGGCACCCTCCCTGTATTTGATGGGAAGGGTTATAGTGACTGGTGCGTGAAGATGAAAGCTATTATGGGCTTTCAAGAAGTACATGAGATAGTCAAGATTGGGTTCAAAGAGCTATCAAAGAATGCAGATGATGGAGCAAAGGAGGAGTATAGAGAGAAGAAACGCCTGGATTGCAAAGCAAGAATGTTGTTGCATCAATGTGTGTCAGCAAACGTGTTCCAAAAGATATCAAAGGCTAGCACAACCAAGTAAGCGTGGGATATGTTGTGTGTTGGGTATGGAAATTCTGGAAGAATCAAGAAGGTCAAGATCTGGTCTTTATGAAGGCAATATGAACTGCTTTCTATGTATGGGCAGGAGACAGTAGCTGGGTACTTCGGAAGACTCCAAGCTCTTGTTAACGACATGACAGCTTGTGATGAAAATGTTGAGGACCTTAACCCCTCAATATGATCATATAGTAGTAGCTATTGAGGACACTAGAGACTTGGAGAAAATGACAGTGGAGGAACTCCAGAATTTCCTGGAAGCCCATGATCAGCGGATTCTTGAAAGAAAAGGTGTTGACACAAGTGTGGAACAAGCTTTGCAAGCCAGAACAACCAGTAGTAGCTCACGAGGCAGAGAAAGAAGAGGGTTTAGAGGTTGATTTAGCGGAGCAGAGGCTCTGGCAGATCTGGAGTGTCTTAGATCTAGACAATACCAACAAGCAAAAAGAAGGCTCCAAGCACAGGGGTGAAAACAATACAAAGGAGGAAAATAAAGAAAGAGTGTTGATCGAAAATAGGTGCAATGCTATGTTTGTGATAAGTTCGACCCTTGTTTGAATGCTGGCACAATGAGTCTAATCAAAACAAGAAGGGAAAGAAGAACGAGGAAGCCCACTTGGTTCATGAAGAAGAAAGCTCTGATTCTGACCAAGTTCTTTTGATGGTAACAACTACAGAAGATGGAAAGGGTGACCGAACATGGTACTTGGATACTGGTTGCTCCAATCAAATGACATGACACAAATGTTGGATGATTGAATTGGACACCAATGCGAGGAGCAACATCAGGTTTGCTGACAACAACACAATCACTGCAGAAGGTATCGGGAAGGTCTTGATAACCAAGAAAGACGGAAGAACCGCGTTCATGAGTGATGTGCTATATGTTCCGACAATGAAGAATAACTTGTTGAGCTTAGGGCAATTGTTGGAGAAAGGGTACACCATGAGTATGCAGAAGAAGTGCATTGAAGTGTGTGATGAGAAGAAGAGGTTGTTGTTCACGACTCCACTGTCTAAAAATCGCACATTCAGAATCAACCTGAATGTCATAGCAGTACAGTGCATGAATGTTGTCAAAAATGATAAGGAGGATTGGTTATGGCACTATCGGTATGGTCACCTAAACTTTAGGAGTTTGCAACTCCTTGGCAGCAATCAAATGGTGAGTGGATTACCAAATATACAACCCCCCAAGAAGGTCTGTGAAAGGTTCGTTATGGGCAAACATCATCGCAAGGAATTCAAGAAGGCAACAGTTCACAGAGCCAAACAACCACTTGGGGTAGTGTATGCAGACCTGTGTGGACCTTTTAGTGCAGTCTTTCTTGGAGGTAATAGGTAATTCCTTATCCTAGTAGACAAATTTACTTGCAAAATATGACTGTACTTATTGAAAGAAAAGGAGGCTTTATGCAATTTTAGCAACTTTTGTAGCTTGGTGGAAAGATAGTAAGATTGGAGAGTGAAGATCTTGAGAACCGATGGAGGAGGAGAGTTTAAATGCAAATAATTTGTTGAGTTCTGTGAAAACAAAGGCATTGAACATGAGATGACAACCCCATACACACCTCAGCATAATGGCTTGGCTGAAAGGTAATAGGTAATTCCTTATCCTAGTAGACAAATTTACTAGGAAAATATGGCTGTACTTATTGAAAGAAAAGGAGGCTTTATGCAATTTTAGCAACTTTTGTAGCTTGATGGAAAGATAGTAAGATTGGAGAGTGAAGATCTTGAGAACCGATGGAGGAGGAGAGTTTAAATGCAAAGAATTTGTTGAGTTTTGTAAAAACAAAGGCATTGAACATTAGATGACAGCCCCATACACACCTCAACATAATGGCTTGGCTCAGAGGAGGAATAAAACAATGGTAGACATGACTAGATGCTTGCTCAAAGGTAAAAATCTACCACACCAGTTTTGGGGGAAAGCAGTGTCCACTACAACTTATATTCTTAATCGTAGTCCAACCAAAAGGTTGAAAAACAACACACCTAAAGAGGCTTGGATTGGTGATAAGCCAAGGGTACATCACCTCTGGATTTTTGGATCCTTAGCATATACGTACATCCCAGATGAAAGGAGGAAGAAGCTAGATAATAAGAGTGAGGCTCTTATACTCATTGGATATCATCTGACTGGTGCATATAGGTTGTACATCTAACTCTGTTGTGATTAGCAGCGATGTTCTTGTTATGGAATTTGCAGAATGAAACTGGAAGAATGAAGGAGAGGCTAGTGTTTCTTGTATTATTGAGGATGCAGTGGGTGTCAAAAGAAAGCACAGAGGTTACAACAGGTAATGAAGCTGCTGTTTGAAGATCTGAACGAGTTAGATTCCCCTCTTCAAGGCTTACCGGTCATGAATTATTCCATGACAGTGAAGTCACTGACAATGGAGACCTTGCACACATAACATTACTTGCTGACACTGAGCCCATCTCTTGGAAGCAAGCAATTGACATGAAAGAGTGGAAGAAAGCCATGATGGAGGAATTATAATCCATTGAAAAAAACAGATCATGGAAGTTGGTTGATTTGCCAAAGCATAAAAGCCCAATTGATCTATCCTGGGTTTTCCAGACCAAGTCCAGACCAGATGTCACAATTGCCAAATATAAGGCAAGGCCGGTGGCAAAGGGGTTTTTGTAGAAACATGGGATTTATTTCACTGAGGTTTACGCACCTTTAGTACGGATGGAGACAATAAGATTGTTGCTTTCAATAGCTAGCTGGAAGAATTGGAAAATATGCCAATATGATGTCAAGTCAGCTTTCGTGAATGGGCCTTTGGAAGAGGAAGTTTATGTTAGATAGCCAACTGGATTCGAGGTTAGTGGAGAAGAGCAGAAGGTTTATAGGCAGAAAGCCCTATACGCCCTTTGGAATAAATGCATTGATTCATTCCTGATGACACATGCAGTGTTGAGTTTCGAGTTTATGTGAAGGTGTACCATAGCAAAATTTGCTACTGGTGTGCCTCTATGTAGATGATTTGATGATAACTGGTGATGAAGAGATTGAGATTGAACGGTTTAAGGAGAATATGAATACTGTGTTTGAGATGACAAGCTTAGGAATCATTGACTATTTCCTAGGTCTTGAAGTTGTGCACTCACTTATTGGGATCTTACTGCACCAGAGAAAGTATATACAAGAGGTATTAAAGAGATTTAAGATGACAGACTGCAATGCTGTTCCTATACCAGTTATAGGAAATCAGAAACCTGTTGATGCAACACTTTATAAACAGTTGATGGGATCTCTCAGTATATTTTTAATAGCGGACTTGATATCAGCTATGGAGTGGGTTTGATAAGCAGATTCATGACAAACCCGAGAGCTCCACATCTGCTGGCAGCAAAGCACATTCTTAGGTACTTGAAGGGCACAATAGATTTGGCTCTATTTTATCCAAGAAAAACAAATGAGCGTGACATTGTACTAGAAGCATGGTCTGACACTGATTGGTGTGTGGACAAGGTTCAAAGGAAAAACACCTTTAGGTACTAGTTTAAGTACATGACAACACTAATATCTTGGTGCTCGAAGAAGCAAAGCGTGGTGGCCCTTTCCTCTTGCAAAGCAGGCTGCAGAAGCAGCCTGTCAATGCCTATGGTTGGAATCTGTTTTGAAAGAATTAAGACTGGAATACAAGAAGCCTGTGCAATTGCAAGTGGATAATAAGTCTGCAATAGACTTATCCAAGAATCTAGTTAGTCACGAGAAGAGCAAGCATATTGAGACCAAATATCACTTCTTGAGAGATCAAGTTATGAAGAACAAGATTGAGTTGATACACTGCAACACAAAAGAGTAGATTGCAGACATCTTTACAAAGCCCCTGAGACAACATAGATTTGAAAAACTTAGAAATATGTTAGAATGTTGTTGTATAATCCAAATACTGTTATGTAACTAACTGTATAATACAATTAGTAGTTACCTTTGTAATCTGTATATAACTCTTATACATATACATTATAATAATGCTAATGAGAATACGTCCTAATTCTTAATACTCTGTTTACCTCCCTATCTCCTTACTCTCTGCATTTTGTTAGCTCCAACAATTTTGAGACGATAGTATATAACATGTGATCAATAAGATTGTTCCTTTGACAATTACTAATTTATAGGTCATATTTGTTATTTAAACACATGTAAACTGTTATTGGTTTGATTTTATGGTCATAGTAGTTAGAAATTAAATTCGTGATATTTTCATTTTGTCCAACAGGAAGTCTGAAGTGTAGCAGTGTTGCGGCTGATAACGATAATCAAACCTCTGTTTTTGAGAATTGTGACCAAGGTCCTTGTTCGGTGGAAACAAATATTATTGCTGGTGTTAATGAGGTAATTGTGTGTTTTTTTCTTATTATAATTTCTTATTATGATGACTAATTTTTTTTTATTCTTTGGAAAAGACGGGATGTATATTTATAGGAATGACAATCTAACACTGTCTCTTTCTCCTCTAATAATGTTTGTGTTCTCTGAATTTGTCTTCAAATTAGTGTATCATTTATTGATTTTTTTTTTTGCAGTCTGGAAAATCCATTTCTGGGGAGTTGTTGGTGAAGGAATCTTTACCAATAACTCTTATCACTGAGAGTTCTGATCGAAGATTTATTTTAGTGGATAAAAGTACAACTGCTGATGTTTATGAGGTAATTGTGTGCTTTTTTTCTTATTATAATTTGTTATTATGATAACCAATTCCTTTTGACTCTTTGGATAATATTGGATATTCAACCTCTTTCATGCCTCTTTCTCCTTTAGTAATTTTTGTATTGTTCATTTTTTTTTTTAATTTGCCTTCAAATTAGTGTATAAGTTATTGATTCCTTTTTGCAGTGGGATGAGTCAATAGATGGCTTGGAGGGTGGAACATCAAACCGTGCAAGTAGATTTAATTTGCCTAGTCCCAAGAGGAGAAATCTTTCTCCATTGAAGAAGTATGAACCAAAAGAAACTAAAATGAGGAGAAAAGCAAGAAGGTGGAATCAGTTAGAAGAGGCGACGCTCAGAGAAGGCGTAGTCAAGTAATTGCTTGTTCTAAACTGGGGAAATCATGATTTTCTTGTGAATTTTGACTATATAAGTTTTTTTTCTTGATATGCTGTTTTACAATTGCAACTGTTATACCCTTTCTACTTCATTCGAGAATATAAGTAGAATTAATTACCATTTCAAAACGATTTTCCATCCTCATTATACTTGTTTTACATGTATAGGTTTGGCAAGGGAAATTGGAAGTTAATCCTAAATTCTGAGAAAGATATATTTGCAGGAAGAACGGAGGTAAGTTTATTAAGAAGCTGTTGATATATACTTTCTTTTTTAATTCATCTTTTGATACTGATCTAATTATTTTTATCAGGTTGATTTGAAGGACAAGTGGAGGAATATGTCGCGGCGTAAGCACGAATAAATCGAATGTGCATACTTACGCGATCTTTTTGCTTTATCTGTAGTTAGTTGCTTGAGATTACATAGACCGTTAACAGTACTTCTCGATCTTTTTGCTTTATTTGTGGTTGTTGCTTGAGAGTATATAGACTGTTAACAGTACTTCTCGATCTTTTTGCTTTATTGGTGGTTGTTGCTTGAGAGTATATAGACTGTTAACAGTAAAGCTGAATGATATTGAATGATATTGTAACTAGAACGGGCAAAATCATGCGAAATTAGTCAATAGACTTTTTTAGCTTTTTGTAGGAGGAAGTGTAGTTTGTAAAAATTCAGAAGATTGTGGTGTTTAAGCCTCCTTGAACAACATTATTACTATATTTTCATTGATACATGCGTTCGATCTTCTCATTCCTAAAGCAAAACTTCTTTCAAATTTTAGATAATTAAGCAGTTTGATTAGTTGAAACTTTTATTGTTAACTAAAGTTAATAAGTCCAACAAAAATATGTACATTTTAATTATGCAGGGTGTTTAATATTTTATATTTAGTATGTATCTAATATTTTATAATGCTAGGTGTTTCTAATAAAATGTTGATTAGAATATTTAACAGTACAGAATCATTAATAGTCAATTATGAACGTGATTAATGCTTCTATGTAATTTCGTTAATTTAAATGTAGATAGATAGAAACTTAAAGAATAAACAATTGCTTTGAACCTGAAACGCGGAATGAGGATGGACTTACTGACAAATAGCAATTGCTTGGGAAAGGCATGTCATGTTTATTTATTGACTACAGAATTTCTCATTCAAACAATGCTGGCCGAAAGAACCCCAATGCACAGTACTTAAATTCATAGATTAGTTCATTTTTTTTCCTTGAGTAGAGTTTTTAGATTCTTGTAAGTGGTAACAATATCCTACACAATGGCAGAGATATATAAGCCTAAGGAAATGCTTAGCCATTACAAGTGCCTATGTAGGTGAAATACCATAAAGCACCAACCTCCATATATAGAATAAAGATAAAGACAAGCTATTGAAGAGTATTCAATTTTGTATCCTGCATTTTTGAATTGGTTATTTTTGAGGTTAAGAAGTTTTTTTATCAAAAGTTTTGCGGAGAACCTTTGAAATAAAACTGATTATTCCCCAAAAACAATCCTTTTCAAACCTGCTATATGGGAAGAAGCCTATAAATTATTTGCAAGTGGTGAATTTGCAGGTGACATTCCCAGCACCAGAATTTGCTCTCTTGAAACGTAGAGCAGTAAGAAGGACAGTCCTGGTTGAACCCATCAAAGCCAAATTCATGTGTTGGAGCACCCCAATAGGATGATAAGAGAATTGAAAGCTATTATATGAGTTAAGAAGTGCAGTGATTCCTTCTCTGAGAAGAGTCCTGTAAGGGTCTCCCTTCCCTTGCAACCCATGCCACAGTGTAATGTCTGTTCCATATCTCCTTGCCGCAACCATTCCAAAAGCCACTGCTACTTTTGTGTCCCGGTTCACACCCCTCCAGTAGCATTTGTATTCTGACAGTGTCCACTTCCTGAAAATTTAGAAAATTATGGATATTGTAATCAAACTTGTTTATGAACGTGGAACCAATTGAACTTTGCCCATGACAAGGTAGTATAAACTTACTCTGATGGACATGCTGAAGCCTCAGCAAAGATCACTGGTGGTAGGGGTGGCAATGATGGTAGTGGTGGTAGTGATGGTAATGGAGGGAATTCTGGCATTGGAGGTAGCTTGAAATGTGGAGTAGAATTAGGTGGTGTGACTGGTGCTGACACTGGTGTGGAAGATCTTGAGCAGTACTGCATAGGTTGTGAAGGCTGAGCAAGGAGAGAATCCACAGTATACATTTCCATGTCAAACATCCTAAACATGAGTTTGGGATTTTGGGAGGGACCAGCACCTTCACCACAACCCATTGACCCTTCTCCTCTTCCTGAGACCCTTGCAGAACAACCACTCAAGTCGGGTGCACCATCAAACCTCATAGTATAGCTTCCAAACCAGTTCGTTGTTTCTTCTCTTGACATTGTAATTTCCCCATTACTGTCAGCACAGGACAGAGTTACTTTTGCACCTGTAGCAAGCAAGAGGGAGCAAAAGAAATTTAAGAACATTGATCTTTAAAAGTAATCTGATCGATGGTTACCACATTATTTATTGAACATCTAAATTACCAGCTGGCCACCTGTAATATTTTCAAACTTCATTTATTGAAGGAATAAAGGGGTTGACTTGTCCATACTTTTTATCCCAAGTAGGAAAAAAGAACAAGCTTTCTTTCACCTCACAAGATGTTAGCACGGGAGATAAAAAAAGTAGAGACATGTACTTGGTGCATTATGTGATGATGTCAAAAAACACAGTTGTATATAAATCATGTCTCTAAACAATTTGTGAATTAAGAGTGTAAGAAAAGGTCAGATGTAAACATTTTCAAAGCATAATTCAGAAAGACTATGAATACGCCATGAACAGAGACAAGAACAAAAATGTGGAAGGAGTTAGATCTGACTCACCATTAACAGGATAATCGAAAAGGGATCTCTGTCCGTCTTTGCATTGGTCACAGAAGACAGTGCCAGTGACCATGGTGTCTGCCTGCGTTTCATGAATGGCTGCTGCAAGAATGAGAAGTGCTGCTAAGAAAAGCTTCACTTGCAAGTCCATGAATGCTGGAATGGAAACCCACTAAGCAAAAAACAAGGAAGAAAGAAATGGATTGGTGTGATCACAGTGTGAGGAACACTTAAATAGTTGAATCAAAGTGAGGAAAAAAGTGAAAGAGCACTAAATGATCTCTCATTTCTGAGTTCCAACCCTCAACTGCTACATTTAATGCTGCACTATATATCGTTTTTCAAATGGGATTGGACCATGTAGGGTGGTACGGCATTCATTAATGGTAGATCGCTAGCTAGTATCGAAATAGAACCATGTATAGAATGTAAGCAAGCATGTTACGCTAATGTCCGTAATAATTCACCATTCCGATGACTTTAAGAATAAAAATCAACGTTGTCAATGAAAGAAAAAAAAGTTAGGAGCAAAATTGTTTTTAAAACCTTTTTTCTCTTGTAAATTAAATTAACCCAGGAGTTTGTGTTGTAGTCAATTTCCTCATTTGTTCTAATTTGAATTTAATATACTTGGTTTCTGAATTTTAAAAAGGAGTATTTTTTTTCCTTCTTTAGAGAATAAAACTTTTCTTCATGTTTAATAGATTTTTTTTTTGTACAATTTTTGTAGAGTTATTTAGTAATATAACATGACCATATCATATTGTTTAAAGAGTGACATTTCATACGTTTTAAACTTGTTTAACAACTTTTATTATGAAGCTATTTAAATTAGGTTAAATTAGTTTGACAGTTTTTAAATTATATATAGGTTTTAAATAGATTCATAGCGTCTAACTAGGTCTCCAAACTTACAATAATTTGTAATTAAGTTATAGGTCCGAACATAAAAAAATAAAAAATAAACATACTATTGACTATCTCTATATAAAGTACGATGACAATTATTGATTTTTTTTAAACAATTCAAAGACCCATGAACAATACAACGCATGATTAATTAACCTTGTTAAATTGTTTAAAATTTTCAAAATGATCTTGTACAAGATACTATTATGACTGATTAGGTAAAATCTTCACTTCAAGACTCAAACAAAAGCAATTATAAATTTAAAACTTAATATGTATATAATCCTATTTATAAGAATCAAATTAGAAGCAATATGTATTTTTTTACATGTTTATATAAGCTGATATAAGGTAATATAGTTTATTGATCATTTCCTTAATTTTGTTTTATTAGGTCAGTGGGACTAGAAACAAGTTTTCAAAGTGAAAAATCTATATAATAAGAGATTTACCTCAACTGATTGAAGAATTTGTGAATTACTATGAATTTATTGATATCCATCTTCAATTCTCATGGAAAAAATAAGATAAAAAAGTATTTAATTTTATTTTGAAATAATTTAAATATGAACGGGACAATTTAAGTCTACGTAATGTAGTACAGCGAAGAAGCAAATCTCCACAGATATAATTGATGGGTGGATGTGTTCCTTCAGGAGCGGAAATTATGGAAGGAAACGTGCAAGATTATGACATCCTGGGACCAAATTATAAATTAAAAATCTGTATCTTAGAAAACATGTTTATTACAAGTTGTAATGGTAATTTGCATAGCCGTTGGCATAGCAGTGATGAGTATTTAGTGAGCCGTGAAGGTAGCCACCACCATTAATGAAGAGAGTCCGAAGTGTCGGAAAAATAAGCTCCCTAGTGTGTGAGTGTGAACTGTATCTGCTTCAAATTCTAGAAATTTTTTCTTCTTTCCAACCACAATATCACATGTCAATGCCTCGATTTATTACTTCCACACTACCCTTCAAATTCATTCATTCATTATGTGATGCAAATACATCCATCTATTTTGAGCCAAAAAAACCAACAACCATTCACTCCATCATTATATCTCTTCCTCTTTAATTCCTTCTTTACTTTTTATAATTCAAACTACCTATTTTAATTCAAATCCCAATTTTATTTTGGAAAGGATTTGCTTAAATCACACATTTTATAATTCAAACTACCTACATTGCTTAAACTACGCAGGTTGCAAATGCTCCAAATCATGAACCCTCTTGGTTCATCTTTGCATTGTTGGAAGATGCTATGAGAACAGGTTCTCTTACATCAACCTCCGAAAAAGTCACTGTTCAACGTAATCTGAACTGTGTATAATAAGGTTCAGGCGTTCATCTTCAATGCCCTTCACCAGGTCTTCACCAATGTACCATGTTAAGGACCCTGCAACAAAGTCTAAAGTTAACTAACTGTGATGCACATAGATCATATGCTACACGAAATAAGGAAAAGGGAAATTTGAGAGTCATTAGGTAGCAAATAGAAGCTACAATCACGAGTCTTTTGTTCCAGGATTTGGGTCTGCCCAATTGGGTGTGCGCAATTGATTGACAGTAACATAACTAGTACCTCGCATGTTTGGTTGTTCTTGTTCTCTTGTGGCATGCAATAAGATTGTTCCTGAAAGGACAATGATAAATCCACATATTTCAGAGGCTATGCTGCTTGCACTCTGATCAGACCAATCCTGCACAGAAAATTAAAAAAAAGATGTTCGATATAGCACCGAAGGAATCCCAGAATATGAAAATGTCAAGATACCTTAAACATTATCACACTAGCAATAATAGTCAGAGTTGTAAACATGACATAGTGTACAGGAGAGACAATAGCTGTGTTGAACGTATCCAGTGCCTGAAACACAGTTCCATTCCATATAGCAAAAATGTACAAGATTAGTCAACAACAGATCAAGGAAACCAAGATAAACCATAGATGGTTGATATGCAAAGAAATATGATGACAGTAAAAACAACATTAGAATTCAGTTAACCTGTCTGTAACTAGGAAGTGAAATAATAAATCTTCGGAACAAAAGAGCCTAAAGACTAACACAACCATTTTTGTACGCATTAATTTCAATCGTGTGTACAATTAAGTTTGTATCAAGTGCAAGAACTCAATTTTTCATGCACAAAAATATAAAATTCATAATATTTATGCTTTCAATTACAGGTTGCATCAGGCTAAATTTCGTAACTATCCAGGACTCACCTTGTTCAGGTAGTTCAACTGTGTAATGATGCATATGATAGCCACGGCAAGAAAAAACCAAGTTTGAGGATACGTTAATTGACTTATTCCTTCTAATGTAAGCTTGATTGCAATTCCTATGGCTTTTGTGCTCATAACCTGAATAGTGTAGTCAGCATATACTTAGTCTGTGCTTTAAAATATCAAAATAAAGCTTGCATCACAGTGATCGGTGAAATACAAGTACCGTAAGTGAGCCCATTAATGAACAAATTCCCAAGTAGACCAGCATATTTTTCTGACCATAGCGAGGTTCAAAATGCAAAATCAAGGCTAAAATGACCGACACTGTTACGGTCACATAAACAAGAAATACTGTTGAAACAAAAATAAGATTATCAGAATCGACACTTAATACAAGAGTAATTAAAAATAAGGAAAGGAGAAAGAAAACGAACAGGGTTGAGTGGCGAGATCCCATATTTCTTGTACAGAATTCAAAGCGTGTTCTTGAGGTGCATGGATGACAATGAGAACTGAACCCACGATGCAGAACACACATCCCAAAATCCCCATCTGCTGAAGCTTTTCCTTCAGCAAGAAGTGGGCTAAGACAGCACTATCCCAACGCATACATGAACAAATTTGAACAGGAATTCACAATGTGAAAACATATTAAGATTGATGAGAAGAAATCTAAGGCACTGGTACCTGACAATAATACTGAGTGCGCCGAGGGGAGTAACCAGAAGTGCAGGAGCATATATATAAGCCACAAAATTAGCAACCTCCCCAATAAACACTGCCATCAATAACAGTGAGTTTGAATATCCAAATAAAAGCATAATAATAAGGCTATATGAATGGTAACAGCAGAGAAGGAAAAAAAAGAAAAAATACTTGTAACCATGCCAGCCCACCAGAAAGGTTGTAGTAGATAAGAATAGCCTCCGATTCCTGTAGGTAAAATTACTTTCATTTCATGCATTCGTAGCAATCAGAACGAGGCACGCAAAAAATTGAAATTGGAAAAAGGATGAAGACCTGCACGAGTTCCGTGAGTAGCAGCTTGCTTAAGACCTTTCTTTTTCAAAATGAAGCTTGCTCCTATGAACACACCCGATGCGACGGCAAGAACCAACCCCTTTGAGTTCTCTGCAATCCCCATCACTGTCACTGTCACTATCACTTCACCTTCACTCTCTTCTCATCAAAGGGGCTCACCACTTTTTCATCATTTCCTCTTCGGAAGCTTCCCTCGTCACACTCTGCTTCGCGACAATGTATGCCTTCGTTCATGCTGCAATCTGATTTCTTCACACGATTGTCACGTACAGTTAAGTATTCGATTGAAGCCCTTAAGCGTGTATTTATGTTTTAATTAATCATCATAAGTAACTGAAAATAATCAAATTTAACTTATCCAGTGAATTTAAATAACAAGTTAGTTTCACGTTTGGAGGAAACTATGCATTATGGTGGAATTAATATTACGATTTTGAAGGAAACCTCCTCATTTGACATATTCTTTTATGTACACAACTCAGCCCAAGTACAGCTAAAGATATACCCAAATCCAGAGAAGCTCCTATTATAGCCCAATCCCAACCCCAAACCCAGCCCAATGTGGTTTTCTTTCTGCACCCCATCTCCAGAAATTATCGCTTTATCTTTAATAATGATTTCTGGATTGTGCATTGGAAAAATTATCTTTTTCATGAAAACACTTTTAAATTATACAATCCAAAACAATAATCTATCCATGATATAATATATAGACAAGAATCTTTTATAGATCAGAAAAAGTGAGATGGTGGAACAATTATAACAAGTGCGGCCCAAAATGATAACCCAGTAACTTGGGGGTTTAACTTGTCCGAGTATAATTTAATTTTAATCTAACATAATTGAATATAATCGGGTTGAATCAAATTTATCTTTTTAGTTTAATAACCTAATTATAATTGGGTTAAGTTAGATCAAATACATAATTTTAAAAAACATTTCAAAAACAATTTATTTAATGCATTTTTTTAAATTTCGTAAATATATTTCATTCAATATCTCAAAATCAACTATCAATGACTAATTTATGATCACTGGACAAGTCTTAACAAATCAAATATTATTTTGATACTGCAAGAATGTATATAAGAAAATTACTTCAAAGATGCATATGGAAAAACTAGTTAAATATTTTTTTTATTTTATATTTAAATCAAAACGCCTTGTTTATCTAAAATTGAGAATTTACAAACAAAATACATATGTAGTCTAAGTCTCTAACATACACTTAAACACTCTCTCTTTAATTATGTCTGTTCCAGGAGGCATAATTTATAATGTGATTTGATTCAACTGAATAGTCTAAAATTCATACAAAATAAATCTAATCAATAAATCATTAAATTAATAAGTTTCCTCTCTTATCTAAAAGTTTAATCTAGCGAATATATTAATTTAGATCGAACCAGACTATAAACTTATAAGCAAATATATTTTATAGTATAATTCCATATTTTTTTTAAAAAAAAATCTTATTTATTTAAAATAAACATATTAATTTATATATCAAATTATTATATTTAAGACTAAACTTAATTTTATTGATATAATTTAAATTTTAAAATATTTTTCATTTAAATTCAATTTTTACGTTTTTTAAAACATTTCAAACAATACCTTACTGAATCTAAAGGTCAATCCAAAATTTTTAAGTAACTCGTGTAGCATATATCCATCGTTTTAAAAAAAATCGTTGTTCTCTGCGTTCCATTCCATGACAACAAAATAAAAAATAATCGATGATTTTCTGTAGAAGATAAACCAGCGTTTTAAAATATTGTTTAGGTCCAATGTAGCAACGAAAAGTTATTGCTTTGTTTAATATTTACTAAAAAAATGGAAATGATTTTCCTTAAATGAAAACTACATATATTAATAAAAATTGTAAACAGTGAACAATTATTTATTACTGTTATAGATTGTATAAGTTGCGTGGAGAATTAAATAGTAATGAATAAAATATTAAAGAAAGCCTAAAATGATGTTAAAAGCAAAAAAGAAGTAGGAATTAAAGATTAAAAAGTTATTAAACCTAACTTTATTTAACGTAGCAGTAGTATGAGTTATATGATAGGAAGGAATACTACTCTACGTAGAAACCCTAACAGAAATACCTCAAGTCACTCAAAACTCGAACAGACTAAAATAAAATTAGACAAAGCAGTAAAACGACACCGTTTGCATGAGCACGTCTAGGAGAGTTGCCCGCAGTCAGCGACGACGACGGGCTTGGCGGTCTTGCCGGAGCTGGATCCCACCTTCTCGATGTCCTTCACCACGTCAAGGCCCTCCACCACCTCCCCGAACACCACGTGCTTTCCGTCCAGCCACTCCGTCTTAACGGTGCAGATGAAGAACTGAGATCCATTCGTGCCCGGTCCTGCGTTCGCCATCGATAGAATGCCAGGACCTGTGTGCTTCTTGATGAAGTTTTCGTCCGCAAACTTCGAGCCGTAAATGGACTCACCTCCGGTGCCGTTTCCGGCGGTGAAGTCTCCGCCCTGGCACATGAAGTTGGGGATGACGCGGTGGAAAGAGGATCCCTTGTAGTGGAGGGGCTTGCCGCTGCGGCCTACTCCCTTCTCGCCGGTGCAGAGGGCGCGGAAGTTCTCGGCTGTGCGGGGAGTGGTGTCCGCGAAGAGCTCCATGACTATGCGGCCTGCGGGTTGGCCTCCGATGGTCATGTCGAAGAAGACCTTAGGGTTGGGCATTGTTGCGTTGCAATTGAATTGAGAGTTGAAGGAGTGAGAGAGATCAAAGGCGAGGACTTACTGAGTTAGGGAAGGGGAAGGAGTATAAATAGCGAGATCTTTGTACACGTGGCTCGCTCTGAATAGGTGTACTCACTACAGTTAAGATCTGATGCATCTTATTTCTCCCTTTCTTTCTCTCATCCCATAGACCAAGCAACGGGGCAGGGTGGAGACGGGTTTCGCTATCCCATACCCATCCCCGCATAAAAAATTCATCCCCATTTCCATACCCAAATCCAACGGGTATTAAACTTTTTTCCCATCCCCATCCCCACCGGGTAACGGGTATAATCTCGTACCCATACCCGTACCCGTGTTCTAACTACTTCAATATTAATTTTTATAAAAGAAAAAAAATTACGGTAAAGAAA
>Ga0099823_1002864_pt1 | contig 15954 bp, 5 predicted proteins | sample CowpearedBW_FD_76831 | JGI IMG/M metagenome (GOLD analysis project Ga0099823, IMG submission 76831) | Root nodule microbial communities of legume samples collected from California, USA - Cow pea red BW | ecosystem: Host-associated > Plants > Roots > Nodule | place: USA: California | collected...
AAATTAATTATAAATATTTTATATTTTTCTCAAAGAAAGAGTAAAGAAAAAAATTAAGACAAAATAAAATAAATATTTCAATATGAAAGAGAAAGAATAGAAGGTAAGATATAAAACACATAAATCCAATTCTTATCCTAATACTAATATTTTATTTGAGGTATTTTGATCTTTCAATCTACTATAGTTCAATAGTTAACTTAGTTAACTTAGCATAAGTTTAGTTTCTTAAAACTAAACTATTTTATAGTACAGTTCAATTATTATTATGAATAGTTTAGTATATTTTAGTTTAATATAATACAATTAACTATAGTTTAGTAAATTATGCCCAACCCTAATTATTTGGATGTTTCCACTTAATAGGATGTGTCAATTTTAAAATTTGTTTTTAAAAATATGTTAATTGCGTTTTAGTTTTTGAAACATATCTCAATTAGATTATTTTCAGATAAAAAAGATAGATTAAATTACTTTTTTTGTCCTTGTATTTGTCAAATAGTATCAAATTGGTTTTCTAATTTGTTTTTTTTATCTCAATATGGTCATTATTTTTTAAAAACCGATTCAATTTGATTATTGTAAGTGTGACAAGTTATTTAATTTTTAATCTTCACTAAGTTTGTATAATATGATACACACTTAATGTCTTTATATACGATGACAAAGTGGTTAATTATTAAAATTAGTTTTGAGATTTAACTTTGTTTAATAATAAAACTAAAAATAAAAAGTTTGTTTAAAAATATTTCTAAAAATATTTAATTAAAATATTTCTACAATATTTAATAAAAAATTTAATTTTAGTAAAAATATCGTCATAAGATTTATACAAAAAGTAAATTGAGTCCCAATTTAAGGAGGGATAATATTACTTTATTTTTTACAAAAAATGATACTAAATTGAAACTAAAAATAAATATAGGGACCAAATTCAATCATTTTTACATGTGGCATAAATGTGAAGTGACATATGTAAAAAAATTAAATTTTAAAAAAATTAAAAAATCCAAAAAATCACAAATTGTCATGTGGAGTTGACTTTAACATCATTTGGTCAAAATTGACGACAAAGACCAAATTGAATCTTTTTTTTAAAAAAAGACCAAGTTGAGAAAAAAAAATAGAGGACCAATCTGACACTACTTACAAATACAAGGACCAAAAGAGTAATTTAATAAAAAAATTATTAACGCAGTTAACGACATGTCATGTGTCAACCTACATTTTGTTTAATTTTATTTTTTGCAAATTCTTTTTATCATGTATCTAGTCCTTGGTCTCACATGTCACGTGACAAGACAATGTCATGTGTCAGTATCACTGTCAAGTATCATTATTTTGATTTCAATTTAATCCTTATGTATGTCTCTTTGATTCAAGTTACACTCAAATCAAGGATTTGATATGGGATAACAAAAAAAGTTGCAAAAAATAAAATAAAAAAAGTTAAAAAAAAATTACAAAAACTTAGAGGTTTACACATTACACACGTCATTAATGGTATTAATATTTAAAAAAAAATAATTAAGTTAACTTTTAAAAATTGAGATGAAATTAACACTTTTATAAAAATAGATACCAAATTGACATATTCGTGAAGAATTCCAAATAATAAATAATTAAACCATAATCATACGTCATTGATCATAATTTTACATGTCACCATTGGTTTTGTTTGTAGTCTTCAATGTATGCACTCTATGCCATCGAAAGGAGCGAGGACCCGGATCCAATTAATTGTACCTATTATTATTTTAGTCAAAAAAATAATTGTTCAAAATTTATTTTATTTTAATCTGAACATTTATTTTTAAATCAATATATTAAAACACTTTTTTAATAGCAATGACATTTGTATTTTTAATTAATTAAACCTACCAATTTTTTATTTATCCATTCGTATCTTATCATAACTAATTATCTATATCTTCCTTTAAATTAATTTTAATTTATCCATTCTTTATTTTATATTATTTTTTACAAAAACAATTTGTAATCTTCTAATTTTATCTACGCTTTTCAACTCCTCAATAGAAACAACAACCTGAATCTCCTCTCTATTCCATTAAATTCTTTCATTCACTCTCCCAATATGTGAACATTTACATCCTTTTCTTTTTGTTTGAGTAATAAATTCAAAACTACGGTCTTGTGTATGAATAATAAATCTTATTTAAAAGGATGAAAATTTGCAAAGAAAATTATCAAGTTCTGCACATAAATGTTTATGCCACCTTTTAACAAACATAAAAAGATTATGTATGATGGAAAAAAAAAATCTGGCAATTGACAAATAAGAGAGAGACATTCTTACATCAGATTAAAAATTTCATTGAAATCAGTCTTAAAAGATATACCACTATACTTTTGAACATAAATAGACTCTTTTTAGTAGTTATAAAAAATCTTATTAAATACCACTAAATTTTGTCACACTCCATGAACTTGTTTATTTCTAATTTAATACTTTAGATTATATTTCTCCCTTAGTTTTAAGGTAACTTTCCCTATTAGTTGAATAATGTTTTTGGGGGAAATGGGAACAAAATCTGTATCTTTTCTTGCATGTTCTTCCTTTGATCCATTCCGTGAATTTTGTGAATTTTATTTACATACGCAGCTCACTTCTGAAACATATACCTCAGTCATGGGCAAAGCAACATCAGAAGCTCCTCAAGCCAGAAATAGAATTGATAACCCTTAGCACTACCCTGCCATGAAATTAGAAGCATCATCCATTGATACCCTTAGCACTACCACATTCAGAGTCCCAAAATCAAACCAAAATTGTCTTACCCTATATGATCACACTAGCTGGAACCAAAGACACATCATAGTTAACATTTAATGACTTTTCATCTAAAAATTCAAGTTATAAGTCAAAAAAAGGAATACATCATACAAGAAATTCAATCAAAATGTGTATACTCTAGGCATTAAGTCCTGGAACAGATCAAAACGGCTAAATATAGGTCAGGTTCATCCACAAATTCAGCCACATCAAAAGAGTGAGCTGCTGCAACACTTTGCAAATATGTTTTATCAGGTATGTCAGAAACCACTACATCTGGGTACTGTTTTCGTTGCTGTTCTAATACTTCTCTCCCTTTGGGATGACTGATAATCACTCTTCCACCTACAGGTCAAATGCAAAATTAAATATAACAATGAGCTAAACTTCACAAGGAAATAATATTGACTAAGAATAAGAAAAATAACATGGAAAACTAAGAAAATCCATCAATTTACTGTGCAATACAGTCAAGTATACATTCAACTAGCAGAATAAAAATAAAAATTACACATTCATAAATTATCATCTAAATAAAACATAGTCTCTGGCCCTCATCCGAAATTACTCAAACCTCGGTGAACAGCAAACTTTCTGAAACACAACATCATGTTTGGTGTTTGTCTCAAAAGCAAATAGAATGACTACTCATGCTTGAATGAAGTTCACATAAAAAGTTAAAACTATAGTAGTGCTAGTAAGCAGCGATACTCTCTTACACACCCCAACTACACTCTTTCCCATTGATTAAAATTCTTTAAAAGCTACAAAATTATGAGTAGAGGCATATCAAATAAGAAATCAAGTCTTGGTTAGATAAATTTGTTATCAATCATAAGTTGGAAAATGAATTAAAAAACTAAATCAGGTTAAAGATCCTCCCTAAGTTAAAATTAGCTTATAAATTACCTAATGCATAAAAGTTTTCTTACATAACATCTTCAAAAACTGACTAAGTTAATTTCTACTTAGGATACAAAGTCTACCCAAACATGACATTAGACCCAAATGTCAATTACAACAAACCGCATGCCTGAAAATGTTTCATAGGGCGGTGCTAACATTTCTCAACTGTAAACAACCTAAGCAGCTTTGTTACGTTTCCTACCACACAACACGGAGCAATATGCCATATAAAGAGGAAACTAATAATCAGTAGCAACTATAAAGTTGTAAAAATTGAAGAAAAAATAACCTGGAGCACATTTCCCAGCCAAAGATCCCAGAATTTGGTCAAGCTTGAAGGGCAACGCGGGAAGAAAATAAAGGAAGACAGCATCAAAAGGAGCCCACTTTTCGGGAACATGTAGAATCTCTCCTTGCCAACACTTCACCCTGTCATATTTCTCTTTGATGCAGGCCAACACGAGAAGCGAGTCATGGACAACGAACAGAGAGGAAGTCAACCCCACCAAGGAATCCACAAAGTCTTCAGACCCAGTTGAAACCAAAACCCTCGAACCCTCTTGGACCTTCCCCGCAGCCACAATGCGCTCCACGCTTCGCTGTTCGACGCAATCGAGCACGGACCAATCCTTCTCCACGATTTCTGGGATGGAAACAAAAGACGCCCCCTCCGGCAGAGAAATGGGGGCGTCGATGTCCGAGTCAGTGGCTCGCCGCAACGAGGGTTTTGGTGTGAGAGAAATTGGAGAGAGAGTAAGAGCAGTGAAACGGAGATTGTGCGTAAAAGGTTGGTGCTTGGATTGAAGAAGGGAATGGAAGTTGCATGGTGGTGAGGGTATGGAAAGGAAGGAAGTTAAAGAAAGTGAATTCATGGAAGAAAAAAACAGAGAATTTTGGAAGGTGAAGAGGATAGATAGATTAGGGCAGAACAGAACAGAGCACACCAGAGAAAGAGCAAAGGACTCTTGAATTAGGGTCTTATTGGTGAAATATTTGCTTTAAAAATGATTTTCTAAATAAAATAATGACATAAAATTAATTTTTAAATTTTTGAGTAAAATAGTTTTTTAATTTCCGGAAATTAGGTCAAAGTTTAGTTTAGTATCATAAATTAAAAATAATATTTTTAAGTATCTCAAATTAAGGAAAAATATTGAATCAATATCTCTAGTTTATGGTTATTATAGCATGACTTTTGTTTTATTCTACTCTTTTACGTAAACAAAAAAAAGTAAAGGAGTAAAATGGAAAAGAAATTGACCCATAACATTTGTGTTGTTAACCTTCTTCAATTGCATAGATAAGTTTAAGTTGCTAAGGATATATTTTCTTCCAACTTTTAAGATAAATTATCAAGCAATAGCATCTTCAGAATGATTAAAATTTCATTCTTAAACTAAACATGTATTAACGTTCATACATTTTCCACGATGTCAACTTTAGAATTAAAATAAATTATTTTAAAATTAAAATACTTAAAATACCACTTTTACATTTGGGATTAAAAAGATTTTAAATATGGAAGACTAACTAGTATTTTTAAATTTGAGACTTAAAACGTCAATTTTATATTTAAAGAAATATAAAATTATATTTAAATTTGGATGACTAAAATCCAATTTTATCCAAATTTTTGGAACTGAAAAAGAAAAGTATCATTATTTTAGTGACATATGTCCTTGTTGATGTGAATATTACTGGTCACGTTAACAACAATGAGTATACATGCGTTGGTGACAAAAAAAACATTCATTTTATGAAATTTAGAAATTAAAAAAAAAATCTAAAAGTAAAAAGTTGATCCAAATTTAATAAAAATATATTATTTAGATGACTAAATAAAGAAGAAGAAAAATTCTCTTTATTTACTTGGATGAAATAAAATAGAAAAGAAGAATTAAATATATTTAAACAATAATTAAATATAATAATTTAATCTAATTCTTTTTATTAGTATGAAATTATTTATTATATTTTTTAAAGTATACTCTATTTTTAAAAAATTAAACTAAAATATATTAAATATTTTCTCTTTCATTTCATTTTAATTAGAAGAAAAATGTTTACAAATATTTAGATATTTAGGATGATATACCATGTAGTGCTTAAATAATTCTATAAATATAAGGCTTAAATATATATTTGGTCCCTATTTTCATTGTTTTTATTCAATTTGATCATCATTTTTGTTTTGTGTTTAATAACGTTTTTATTTTGGTCAAATTTTGATTAATTTGGTCCTTTTTAGTAATGGTGTTTAAATACTTAACATTTTTGAATAGTAGTACATGTCACATGTCAGTTCTTGGTTTTTTTAATTTTTTAATTTTTTTAATTTTAAAAAATTGTCTACGTGTCAAGTCATAATTATACCACGTGTCATTTGTGGTTGTGTTTTTTTTTGTTCAATTTAGTCCCTATATTCGTTATTTTTATTCAATTTAGTCCCAATTTTGGTTAAAATCAATCAATTTTGTCATTTTCAAATTGACACCAATTTAATATTTTTTATAAAAATTATACTAATATTTTTTCTAAAATTGACATTTTTATTAATTATTTTTAAAATTCAATTATAAATTATTAAATTTAATTATAAATTGAATAAAATTCTTAGATTCAATTATTAAATAGAATATTTCTAATTGTTATAAATATTAATTTACTTTTCGTGGGACATAATAAACACAAATAAGTGGAGAGCTAGCTCTGTAATACTCTCCGTACATCTATTCAATGGGATGTACATCCAATGTACAATTTTTTAAAATTTATTAATCAATATTTTTTTTATCACCAATGAGATGTACCTTATGTACCCCGAATTTAATTATAAGTTAAAAAAATCAACCCTATTGCTTGCACTAGGTAGCTAGCACGAAGAAAAAAATAGGTCAAATTAGATAGACAAATAAGTGGGGCATAATATACAAATAAGTGGATGCAACATACCACTTTTCGTACAATTATTTTAAATTTACTAATAAATTTTTTTTATGATCCAATGGGATGTACCTCTTATGTACCCCGAATTTCGTTATAAGTTACAAAAATAAACCCTTATAGCTTGAACTAGGTGACTGACTTGAAGAAAAAAAATATGTCAAACCAGATAGACAAATAAGTGGGGAGCTACATATTATTTTATGTACAATTTTTTAATATTTACTAATTAGTCTTTCTTTTTATCATCCAATGAGATGTACCTCTAATGTACCATGAATTTGATTATAAGTAATAAAATCAACTCTTATTACTTGCACTAGGTGGCTGGTTTGAAAAAAAAAAAGGTCAAACTAGATAGGCAAATAAGTGGGGCACATAGAACAAATAAGTTGCAGCTGCGTATTACTTTTCGTAATATTTTTTAAAATTTACTGATCAATCTTTTTTTTTATCAGAATGCACTTCTTATGTACCAAAAAATTGATTATAATTTACAAAAATCAACCCTTATCACTTGCACTAGGTGGTTGGCTTAAAGAAAAAATATTGGCAAATAAGTGGGCATAATAAACAAATAAGTGGGAAGTTACGTATTACTTCTCGTACAATTTTTTGAAATTTATTAATCAATCTTTTTTTGTTATCATCCAAAAGAATGCACTTCTTATGTACCACAAATCTGATTATAAGTTACAAAAATCATCCTTTGTCACTTGCATTAGGTGACTCTGGTTTGAAGAAAAAAATAGGTCAAACTAGATAGACAAATGAGTGGGGCATAATTAACAAATAAATGGGGAGCTGCGTAATATTTTTAGTACAATTTTTTACAATTTACTAATCAATCTTTTTTTATCATCCAATGAGATGTACCTCTTAGTACCCCAAATTTGATTATAAGTTAATAAAATCAACCTTTATTAGTTGCACTAGGTGGCTGCCTTGAAAAAACAATAGGCCAAACAAGATAGACAATAAGTGGGGAGCTACGTATCAATTTTCGTACAATTTTTTGAAATTTATTAATCAATCTTTTTTTTATCATCAAATGGGATGTATCTCTTATGTACCTTGACTTTGATTATAAGTTAATAAAATCAACCCTTATTAGTTGCACTAGGTGGCTGTCTTGAAAAAAAAAAGGCTAAACAAGAAAGATAACCAAATAAGTGGGACATAATAAACAAGTTGCGTATTATTTTTCGTACAATCTTTTAAAATTTAAATATTAATCATTTTTTATCATCCAATGGGATGTACCTCTTATGCACTCCGAATTTTATTATAAGTTACAAATATTAAGCCTTATTGCTTTCAATAGGTGGGACTGACTTGAAGAAAAAAGATAGTCCAAACCATATAGGCAAATAAGATGTACCTCTTATGTACCCCAAATTTGATTATAAGTTATAAAAATCAACCCTTATTGCTTGTACTAAGTGACTGACTTGAAAAAAAAAAATAGTGCAAATTATATAGACAAATAAGTGGGACATAATAAAATAATAAGTGGATAGTTGCGTATTTTTTTTCGTACAATTTTTTTAAATTTATTAATCAATCATTTTTTTATATAGGATGTACCCCTTATGTACCCCGAATTTGATTATAAGTTACAAAAATCAACCCTTATTGCTTGCATTAGGTGGCTGGCTTGAAGAATAAAATAGGCCAAACCAGATGGAGAAATAAGTGGGACACAAAGAACAAAAAGTGGGGAGCTGCTTAATACTTTTGGTACAATTTTTTAACATTTATTGATCCATATTAATTGTTATCATCCAAAAGGATACACTTCTTATGTACCACAAATTTGATTATAAGTTACAAAAATCATCCCTTATTACTTACACTATGTGACTGGCTTGAAGAAAAAATAGACCAAACTAGATAGGCATTTGAGTAGGGCATAATAAACAAATAAGTGGAGAGTTGGGTATCACTTTTTGTATAATTTTTTAAAATTTACAATCAATCTTTTATTATCATCCAATGCGATGTACCCTTATGTACTCCGAATTTTATTATAAGTTACAAATATCAAATCTTATTACTTTTAATAGGTGGCTAGTTTGAAGAAAAAAATAGACCAAACCAGATAGGCAAAGAGGTGGGTCACAAAGAACAAATAAGTGAGGAGCTGCATGTTATTTTACGTATAATTTTTTCACATGTACTAATCAATCTTTTTTTCCTCATCAAATGGATGTATCTCTTATGTACTCCGAATTTGATTATAAGTTACAAAAATCAACCCTTATTGCTTGCACTTGGTGGCTGACTTGAAAAAAAAATAGTCCAAACGAGATAGACAAATAAGTGGGGTATAATAAACAACTAAGTGGGGAGCTGCGTATTCCTTTTCGTACAATTTTTTAAAATTTATGAATCAATCTTTTTCTTTATCATCCAATGGGATGTACCACTTATGTACCTTGAATTTGATTATAAGTTACAAAAATTAACCTTTATCGCTTGCACTAGGTGGCTGGCTTGAAAACAAATAAGTGGGGAGCTGCGTATTACTTTTTGTACAATTTTTTTAAATTTATTAATCGATCTTTTTTTTTATCATCGAATGAGATGTATCTCTTATGTACCTTGAATTTGATTATAAGTTAATAAAATCAACCCTTATTAGTTGCACTAGGTGGCTGTCTTGAAAAAAAATAGGCTAAACAAGAAAGATAGGCAAATAAGTGGGGCATAATAAACAAATAAGTGGAGAGTTGGGTATTTTTTTTGTACAATTTTTTAAAATTTACGTACTCTAAATTTTATTATAAGTTACAAATATCAAGCCTTATTGCTTTCAATAGGTGGGGATGACTTGAAGAAAAAAGATAGTCCAAACCAAATAGGCAAATAAGGGGGCATAGTAAACAAATAAGTGAGGAGTTGTGTAATACTCTCGATACATTTTTTTATAATTTACTAATCAATCTCTTTTTTATCATCCAATGGATAATGGATGTACCTCTTATGTACCTTGAATTTGATTATAAGTTAATAAAATCAACCCTTATTAGTTGCACTAGGTTGTTGTCTTGAAAAAAAAATAGGCTAAACAAGAAAGATAGGCAAATAATTGGGGCATAATAAACAAATAACTGGAGAGTTGCGTATTACTTTTCGTACAATTTTTTAAAATGTAAATATCAATCTTTTTTTATCATCCAATGGGATGTACCCTTATGTACCCTGAATTTGATTATAAGTTACAAAAATCAACCCTTATTGCTGACATTAGGTGGCTTGAAGAAAAAAATAGGCTAAACCAAATAGACAAATAAGTGGGGCAGACATAACAAAAAGTGGGGAGCTGCTTACTACTTTTCGTACAATTTTTTAACATTTATTGATCAATCTTTTTTGTTATCATCCAAAGGTATGCACTTATGTACCACAAATTTACAATCAATGTTTTATTATCATCCAATGGGATTTACCCCTTATGTACTTCGAATTTTATTATAAGTTACAAATATCAAGCCTTATTACTTTCAATAGGTGGCTAGTTTGAAGAAAAAATAGGTCAAACCAGATAGACAAACAAGTGAGTCACAAAGAACAAATAAGTGGGGAGCGTACAATTTTTTAACATTTGCTAATCAATATTATTTTTTTTATCATCCAATGGATGTATGTATATCTTATGTACCCCGAATTTGATAAGTTACAAAAATCAACCTTTATTACTTGCACTAAGTGGTGGCTGACTTGAAAAAAAAAAAAGAATAGTCCAAATAGGTAAATAAGTGGGGCATAATAAAAAATTAAGTGAGGAGCAACGTACCATTATTTTTTAAAATTTACTAATAAATCAATTTTTATCATCGAATGAGATGTACTTCTTATGTACACCGAATTTTATTATAAATTACAAAAATCAATCCTTATTGCTTGCACTACGTGGCTGGCTTGAAAAAAAAATAGTCCAAACGAGATAGACAAATCAATATGACATAATAAACAAATAAGTGGGGGAGCTGCATATTATTTTACATATCAGTTTTAAAAGTTTACTAATCAATCTTTTTTTTTATTATTCAGTGAATGTAACTCTTATATAGCTGAATTTGATTGTAAGTTACAAAAATCGATCTTTATTGTTTAGACTAGGTGACTGACTTGAAAAAAAAAATAGTCCAAACGAGATAGACAAATAAGTGGGACATAATAAAGTTGAATGGTCTGAAGTTTCTCTTTTCATTGATTTAAAATTTTGTACAGTTGTTGAATTTGGTCGTCTTTATGGTTCTGGTTGGATGGTATGTTTTCTCTGGTTTGACTCTCTCTGTCATTGTCATTTACTGTAGTTCATAACAGGAAAAATATGCGAAGGAAAAATGTATGTATTTGATCTATTTATTATTTTGTGAAATTTTTTACCAACAAGAAAGAATATAGATTATAAGAAAAGAAAGATATATAAGAAATTTTTAATGAAAATAATCTATGACATACTGGTGCAAGTATATGAATTAACTAAAAAGATAAATTATCGTTCTAAAAACACATAATCAATAAAAATGTAGTAACATTTTTTAAATTATTGGCACAATATAGATTTCGGTTGAAATGAAGCCGTAGCGTATATTGAACAATCACAATATAAGTTATACTTGCTTGAGTGACTCATAGCCTATACTAAACAATCTCGATGGATGTTTAAAAATACGATGATATTTTTGAAATTACTACTACATTATTATAAATTACGATACCGGTTGAGAAAGAATCGTAACCTATACTTCTTCAATATAGTTTAGTTATTTGAATAATCATTTCAATATAGGCTACAGATATTCAGTATATCTCAATCATAGTCTCTTCTAAAACTGATTAGTATAGGTTATAGTTTTATACTATAGCCTATACCTCCTTAAACAGGGTTAAAATGTTCATTTTTCACTTTACCACGAGAGACATTAATTGTTGCCTCCTACCCTTACAGAACGCGTTATTTTCCTCATCCGCCGTTGTAGAAGGTGTTGTTTAGCACCTCCTTCCGCTGCAAAACTTCATTTTTGCTTCGGAAGCATTGGGAAAGAGAGATTCGAGCATGCTTCTTTTCATTTTGTTCCCATTATTTTCATTTCTGGCATGAAATACTTCGTTGTTGTGAACGTTGCAGACCATCCATTCAAATCGCGAGCAACCATTTGTTTACCTCCTCCCATTGCTGCAACATGCTCTGACCAGCCATTCAAACCATTTGTTTCGGTCCTCTCATTGCTGCAACACGCTCTCAGGTTCTATTCCTCTCATCATCACCTATTTGGCTTTAAAATTTTGATATCATTATATTTTGTATTATCTGAATTATTTATTCATGTTAATATGTTGTATAATATAGTTTTTGTATTCTTAATATCTTGGGTTAAATTTATTTTTAGTCTCTTAACGTGAAATAAAATTTTTTTATTGTCTCAAATTTTAATATATTTTAGTTCTCAAACTTTAAAAATAAATCAATATATAATTATTTTAACTAAAAAATGTTAATTTTTTTACATGTTAAATGATGTTACTACTTACATATGTTCCACATTTTGGTAGTCATTTTACACTTGAAGAATGTGCGACTTATAATTTTCTCGTGCTCTTCACACAAGACACAAGTTCCACAGTTGGAGTTTCAGAAAGATATTAGAGTAATCCAGATATTGACCACTAGAAAGCTGCAAAGAAAGTAATCATATATTTTCAAGGATAAAAGGATTTCATGCTCATATACAAACAAATTGATAGTTTGGAAATGATAAACTACTTCTATTTAGATTTTGTTGGTTACATTAATACCAGAAAATCAACATCTAGTTCTATTTTTATGTTAACTAGTAGATCTATATTTTGGAGCAACAAAAAGCGACCTTGATGGCTACTTCCACTATGAATCTATTTTGGATATATATTCTTAATATGATTGTAGATCCTTTGACTAAAGGCATGATATTAAAGAATTTTAAGGATCATTTAGCGTAAATGGAAATTGGTTACATGTTGTGACAATTATTAATTTTACTTTAATCTTATTTAGTTTTTTTCTCATTTTGTTATGTACATATTTGCTTATCCTTAGAAATTTTGTTTGACCTAAAATAAACATACAGTTTATTCATTATAGTTAAAAGTCTTTGATGAGAGGCTTTATATATTGTGATACATGAGAGATAATACTCATTTTTGGAGGACCTGTCACTATAAGTCTTGTATTTAGTTTAGTCTCTTGTATTGATTAATAATGGGATAAATGGACCAATTGGGAAAATGTTGGAAATTCCACAAATATGTGATATGTGAGATAATGAAATATTCACATGGTCAATTATTTTCATGGTGTAGTCCATTTGTCAATCAATTTTATAATTGTTGTATAAATTTTGATATTAGAATATCATATAATTGACAACAATTTATTATAACAATTACTCTCTGAAGGGAAGAGACTATAAACTTCAGAGTTGCTTTGGACTTTGGGTCATCAAACATGTTCTCTTCTACATTATAATATATCATCAAAGTTTAGAGGGTGAGGATTTGAAACTAAAAAAACACATTAAAGGATTTTTGTGACAGCGACAATGATTGGAGGTTAGTCCTTATTTTTTTCCTCATTAATTTTTACATTTGATATCAGGACAAAATTAAATACATTTGCTTTTTGAATTTGTGGCAGGTATCTTTTAAATTCTTTATTTGTGTTTTCTCTTTGTATTTGATGTTGGACCTAATATTATCGGTGTTACATGTGGCGTTATCAATGAGGTCATGCTGATTTTACTCTTTTACTAGTTGATCATTTTGGTTAAGCCGCTTCCAAGACTTGGAGCAACTTTTAATCCCACACCTCTTATGGCAAATTTTTCTCTTACTCCTCCAATTGGATCACTTGTTGGGTCCTTCTTCTCTTGGAGCACATGTTAGTTCCATTCCTTCTCTTAAAGCAAGTTTTGGCTCTACTATTGCATATCACATGTTGGTTCTATTCCACAAACGAGGATATGATAGTTCTACTCCACCACTTTGTAACATCAAATCTTACTACTAATTATAGACATTAAGGACAGTTTACTACATCGAACAATTGTTTTATCTTTACAAATTCTTCAAGCATCAAACCCTCCAACACATGAAACAACTATTTGTTATTACGATTAACACATGGATTAGATTTCCAAAGAACTACTGACAAAGCAATTGTAACACTTGACTTGATGGATTTGTGTAAATCGCTTCAATTTAATCACGCTAAGTTCTATTCAATTTTTATATATAATTTGTACATAAATTGTATGTTTCTTGTAGATTCTCATCACTTTCATATTTTTCAATTTTTCGTTGATGATATATTCAGAAACTATTACGCTGAAGCACAACCATCTTATAAAAGAATGTACCTAAAATTAATAATGACATGTGATTCAATTAGTTCCTTGTATGTATTATATGAGTTACTAATTTTAAACTAGTTGTTATTATGTAACTTTTTTTTTTTTGTAGCTTTAACTTGTTTTATTTGGTATATATAGAAAGTATACTATTTGTCCACTTGATCATATTAAATAACAATCTAAATACGGCTCAAATTACAAAGAAGAAGACAAATTGGCTTGTAAATGTATGGGATACCTTATGCCAAAATTGAGAATGAACAAAATTGAAACTAAAAAAGAAATCAAACAACTGAATTTGGAGCGAATTTAGAGTTTCACTTTATATAATTGACTCTATTAATACTTCTTAACATAAAGGAAACTTGGTAACATATTTATACTAAAATGAATTAAAGTGAACTTGAATGATGGAAACTCTTTATTCATTGTTTATGACTTTTGTAGGAACATCCATATGTACGTTCTAGAAATGATAAATATTAACTAAGGTGTGAGTCTAACTAAGATCTTATTTAGTATAATGATACAATTTCATTCTATTTGTTTATTAAAGAGTTATCCTCCATGTAAAACTTTTTGTGTTCTTTAAGTAGTTATCATCGAATAAAATGTAGTAGAAAACCAAGTAATATCCTTCCAAATTAATCTATAAGATATATAAGTAATATTTCAATAATTGAAACAGACATGAAACTTCCTTACCCTCTTTCACATGTGTCTGACACAAAAAAAGAAAGTCTATTAAAATAGACAATTTACGATTATGATTATACAATCTAATTACATCAATTTAGATACAGCAAAGTTAGACAATTTCAATATCATTCAATTTTAAACTGAAATATGATAGTTAACAGCTAAATGGAGAATTTTGTATTAATTTCCCTTTTCTTGATTCATTATTTTTCCTGGATTTTTAGTGCATTAAGAAAACACAAATAGATACCTTCCAAAATTAGCCAAGCAACGCCATTCTTTTCTTAACTTTTGGGGTTATTCTTCTTTCTCCCTTCATCCTTCCAATATTCTTCTATTTTTCTTACTACCTCTTACTCTTTTTTTATGTCCCACAAAACATACTTCTTAATTCCCTCTTTAGAATTTCCATTTTTTCCTTCAGCACAAGTTGTCTTTTACTTCAATATTCTCCAACTTTAACAACTTTGATGATCTTCAGAACTAAATTCTAACCATTGAAAACCCTAAATGGCTTTAGGTCCTAATCAAGTTTCAGATCCTTACGACATTATTATTTTTTTCTATAAAAAAAAATATCAAATCCACCCATATGTATTCATCAACTTCCATACGAAGCTCCAAAACGATAGTATTTTGGCGTTGCAGAGGATGTGGGAAATGCGAAATGCTGCATTATAGTGCTGAGAGCAATAATTGATATCCTCAAGATATATGTTTTGTTATGCATGCATCAACTATTTATTTTCTTATCAATAAATAGATTACTTATTGTATTTTATGAAGTGAATTTTTTCATTTAAGAGTACAGAAGTTCTGATTATTAAGATAACCACTATCGAATGAGTACATTTGTTATTAATGAAATCAGTATTACACTAAATTAAATTGTTATTTTGTCTGGGTTAAAAATACACGCAAACAAACAATGTCATGCTAATTATAAATAAGTATTATAATGCTTTAAAACAACTTTCAAAAATTCAATAACTTTATCATACATATACTGATTTAAAATTAATGATAGTGTGAAAAAAAAAAAAAAACTTTACATTGTTATTTGTACTATATTTTTATAAGCAGTTATATACAAATTGAATAACTCGAAGGATATTTCTAAAAACCAAAAACTAATAAGTGAAGTGTTTATCACCGTTAAAATTGAGATTATGATTAAAATTGTGAATGTCTTACAAGATCGTAAATTGTAGA
>Ga0099823_1002879_pt1 | contig 15926 bp, 3 predicted proteins | sample CowpearedBW_FD_76831 | JGI IMG/M metagenome (GOLD analysis project Ga0099823, IMG submission 76831) | Root nodule microbial communities of legume samples collected from California, USA - Cow pea red BW | ecosystem: Host-associated > Plants > Roots > Nodule | place: USA: California | collected...
ACTAAAATTATAAAAATTATTTATATCTAATTTTATAATTATAATAATAATTATTGTAATTTTATTATTTTTTATTATCATAAAAAAAGTAAATACAATGTTTTGACTAGTTTGTATAAAAATTTTAGGATTATTCTTTTAGTTCTTATTTTCGTTCAAAAATATTAAGTTGGTCATCTAGTTTTTTTTAATCTCAGGTCCGAATTTTAAAAAATTATGTAATTTTGTCCTTTTTCGTTAAATTTATTAAATCAAATTAATAATTTTTCATCAAAATTGAAGTTGTGAATGATTTGCTTTGTTGGTGTAATTGGCATAATCGTAGTATCAATTTTGATGAAAAATTCTTGTTCCGCTTGAAAAAATTTAACGAAAAAGATAAAATTGCATTAATTTTTATAAAATCCATACCAAATTAAAACTAAAAAACACTAAAGGACCAATATGATATTTTTAGACAAAAAAAATGGACCAAAGAATAATTTAATCAAAATTTTGGCACTCCCAACATATTGTGTGAAGTTCCGCCACTGAATGGAGTTTACTTTCCTGAGGATGTATTTTGCCACAAATATATGCAGGTTTCATAATTCATGTATTGTCGTTTGAGAAGTTTAGTTGCTGATGTTGGGTATCTTTGGCATTGCTTAGAAACTCTGCAAGTGATTTACTAATGTGACAAATTTATACGATAAACATGTTGATTATTTTCCTCTCCTTTATGTTCAATTTGAAAATGAATTAAATTATTTTTTTTCAACTCTGAAGATTATGATGTTTTCATTTTGAATTTTGTCTGTAATTTCTTGATAATTATATAGGGGATTTTGGGCTTGCTAAGACACTAAAAATGGATGACTTGGCTTCTTTGGTATGTACGAAATGGGAACTTTATGCTATTTTTTCTTCTTCAAATCCAAGTTTTTATAGCATCGTTGAACCATTTTAACAGCATAAGCATAGCAACACTAAAACCAAGTTAGAGCATGGTTTTTTCATCCTTACATCGCTCCCCTTGCTTTCTCTTCAGTTGAACATATTTAGTTATATTTACTCCAAGAATACCCATTTAATTAAATTTAGTATCCTAGAGTATCTTTCTATAAGAACAAAAAGCTTGACTTTGTTACTATGCTTGTTAGCATTTGTCATTGTTACCGTGAACAAGGACTTTCACTAATATGTTCAATTAAAATTTCTCTCGATGTTTGATTGGTTTTCCTCTACATCACACCATACTCCCTATTTTTGTTATTACTATGACATTATATGTAAACTCTTACCAAAACACTTATGTCATGATTGCTAGAAATAATTTTGCTTAATTTTTTTTTTTGATTGATTTTCCTCTACATCACACCATACTCCCATTCTTGTTAGGTTTAGATACTATTTTGGTCCAATTTATTCAATGTAGTCCTTCATTTTTGTTCACGTTCAACTTAGTTCATACTTTACTTAATTATGTTCAATTTCGTCATTTTCGTTGACGCCACTTAAATTGGTACAAGTATACACTGTTCACATTGCGTTGACCGTTTTAATTATGATTATTTGTGTTTTATTCAAATAAGTCCCTATTTTAGTTAAATTTGTTCAATTTAATCTTTCTCTCTACTTCATCATCCTCTTTCTCTATTTTATGAGGTCAACTTATTTGTATTTTTTTGTTAGAAATAAAACGATTAAAAATATTATACAGTTTAAAATATGTAACACCTTTTTAAAATAAAAGTGAAAACGGAAATTAAAAGAAAAAAAAATTAAATACTCATTTCTCCTTTTCAGTGAACTCATGCACCATTTATTCTGAGGTCCTTACTTTATTTTATTAATAAGAAAATATTTCAAAATTTTGTTCAATATCTAATTAATTACTTTATTGTATTAACCTATTATAAGGCAAAATAATGTCTCAAATCACAACTCTATTTCTAATTTGGATTCTCGGTTTTGGTGTCATCGTTCTAAATGTATAAGTTTTAGCGTTTTAAAATAAAAAAATTATAGTAATATTTTTATGATGACAACATTTATAATTTTGTTATATTAATAATTTTAATATATATGATTTTAATTAAGATATATATTTATTATATATTTTAATTAATAATATTTAATCATATAGTTATAATATTTTTAAGAATTATTATAATATATATATATATATATATATATATATATATATATATATATGAAATACGTGTGGGATACGATAAACCTATCCTATTTGTATCCCATTATAGTTTATGGACTGTATAAATAAATGTACAAAGTCGTAGAAAACGTCTTTTTGCTAGAATCCCGAGTTTAATTTTCTAGACAGAAAAAAAGAAAAAATAGTTGCTAATACTGAATCAGATTTTACTACAAACATTAGTCCCTTAAAAGCGTCCATAGATACTCTGCATTGACTTAAAAAAAAAAACCAAAAAATATAGAAATAGTCAGTAAATTTTGCTGTAGCAAGATCTAACTACGAGATTGGAACAAAATTCATGAGAAATAACGAACTGGGGCACAAGTGAATCTGTGTCAAGTATATTAATAAGCAAGCAAGAAAGGAATCGCAGAAGACGGAATAATAGAAAAGAAGAACACTCTAGTGTAGTGGGTGAAAAACCCTTGAACATGCTCAAACAATAACTATGCCACTTATGAATGCAAAAGCAACAATGGCACCTGCAGAATGGAACCTAGGTGAAGCAGAAGATTTCTTGCCCTCAAATTCCCCTGAAGAGGGTGCTGGAGCTGGTGCCTCAGAAGAAGCATCATAACTCTCTGGTTCATACCCACTTGGAGTGGGAAAAAATGATGAAATATCAGGGGCAGACACATAAGGCAAAACTCCAGGAGAAGCTGAAATTGTAGGCTCAGTAGTAGTTGAACTCGCACCTTTTGAAACCAAGATAACAAAAATGGCAATGGAAAAAAATAGCTTCATCACAGTGGCCATGGGAGCAAACAAAAGGGTGCAGAAAGTTGTGTTGTGTATGTTTGAAGAAGGGAAAAGATAGAGATGTAATAATATAAGAAGCAAGAATAGAATATGAGAGTTAAATTTGAGGTGCATTTGGTGAGAATCACGGGGTAAGCAAGGAAGAGGGTGTGGTATACAATTATGTTTTTGCTTCCATATTTATGAAACCTTTGTTTCTGTGGATTTGTCGGTTGTGGAGAGTGCATAAGAGATTCGATTTTCCAAAGGGTAATGAAGAAATTGGGACACTGTGAGATTCATTTTACACAGTTCACATGGTGAAGCCTTTAGATTTTTATAATGAAAAGGGACCCACTTTCTTTTGGCCTTGTACTCAACCCTACCATGTGAGTTCTACAACATGGTGAATCATGAGAATATTAGACCTATCTTCTGGTTTTCAGATACTTCCATTGGAGCCACATGCATGTCTAGTCTAAAATATAACACACCTACAAATTTGTTTAAGATTCTCCCATCCTATCATCTTCTTGTTTGGATAATTTTTTAGAGTGTTTGTAGAGTAAGAAAAGAATCCAGACTTTTCACTGAACTTTTAAGTTTTATTCTCTGTTGTCTTTAAAATAGACTGAAATTGATAAATTAAAAATCATGTTAATATATTTTAAAACATAAAAATTATTACCTATTAATATATTTTGAAGTTTCAGCAAATAAACAATATACAAAAATATTCCAAAAATGAGGAAATAAATAAGTTAAGGGTGTGTTTGGTTCAGCTAGAATCAATTCTCCAAAACAGAAATAAGAATTAGATATTTCTCATTTAACGTAAATTTTTTATTTTTTAATTAATTTTGAAAAGCAAATGCGTATCAATTCTACTCTACGTTAAAAAATCGATTATAATCAATTTTGTATCGATTTAACGTACAACTACGATATTATAAGTTAAAACACTGCACTTTACATTCTACAGTAATTTTCTTGTTTAACTCTTCCAACAATGGTATAAAAGTAGAAGTGTATGTATTATGTATGGCATTGACTTTATAAAAAAAAATAATAATTTATTTTAACTGGTTATCTGGTAAATATTATCCAATCAAATTTTCTTGAATGTGACTGAAAAGGACTAGTCTCTCATTGGTTTGATATATTTACACACGTATTGTTCTCAGACCAACCACAATAAAATGTGTTGCAATGTTACACTTGTTAGCTTCACTATTAAGCCCGTGAAGAGGTGAAGTTATTAAATGTTTGAATAGAAAATTTTAAAAAAGGTAATCGATTTTAATGGAAAATTTTGAGTTATGATAAAATGTTATTGGGGTAAAAAGCTAGAAAAAAAATATTAGATTAATTCAATTAGTTAAAAGAGGGCAATTTCAAATTTCCCTTAAAAAAAGCAAGAATATGAAACTATTCATACTTTTAAATTTATGTTTCTCATTTTCGTATTTTCTCTTCAATTCAATTTTTATTGCGATGTCATTAGCTTGACTAAGGCTGAGATGTTGTTAAGTTGGTCGAGCTTTGAATGTTATAATCTCAACTCAAGAAGAAGGTTTTTTCTCTTTCTAAAAATGAAGTGTATTTATCTTTTGTTACATCATCAAGGTTATTTTATTGTTGATCAAATCACATTTATTTTTCAATTAACAGTTATTTTCATCAATATTAATATATTTTTCTGAATGATGTTAAACAATTACTTTCCTAAATTGAAGTTAATTTTCGTTTAGGTTAGTTGGGATTGTTTTTCACTTAACATTAATTAAAGTTATTTTATGGATACTGTAGGTTAGGATTTTTCTCTATCAATGCTGGTTTAATTTTATTTTATTTTTTTTGGCTAAATTACTTTTCTACTGAATTTGGTTAGAATTATTTTAGTTGACACTAATAAGAATTATTTTTCGATATATGTTTATTATATATCACTGATATTTCTTACTCAACCTTAATCAGAATTTTCTCTCACTTCAAGAGGAGTGACAAATATAAATTAGATTCTTTTTTATTAACATATGTTATGATTATTGTATTTCTCGATTGATTTTATGTCAAATGACTTAATATGTTCTTTCTGAAGATTTACTATTTAGAAAATTTAAGGAGACATGACTTGAAACTTTTATTATTTTTTTATTAAAATAACTATTTTTTTCTAATTTATTCATTTAATTTTTTTATAAAATAAAACAAACTCATCTAAATATGATTTTATATAACTTATAACATCAAGGACAATTTTGGTAATCTTATTTTTCTTTCAAATAAATTTAATTTTTAATCTATCATATAAATCAAATCACTCAAAAACTTTCACCAAATATTACTTTTAAATTCATTTATTTTCACCTCTAAATCCCTTAAAAGTAACAACACAACTTTTACTCTCTAATTCATTCAAATTCATCCTTTCTTCCCCCAAATCTATCATCACAAGTGAACATACCCTAAGGATGTTTTCTTTTGTGAATGATGGATTCAAAAGAGAATAACTAGATGAATTTGAGTAAATTTAAAAATAAAGTTTTTGTGTTTATTTTAATGGATTGAAGGTGGAAGAATGTAAAGTTTAAAATGCAGTTTATGAGTGATTTAACTGATTAATAACTATAAAAAGTGTTTTAATAGATTAAAATATAGAATTACTGATTTACCCTTATAATTAAAATTAATATTTTATTATTATTATTATTATTATTATTATTATTTATTGTTCTTCTTCTTCTCTTTTGAAGGGATAGACACTCCTCAGACCACCTTCTCCCCCATACCTACTCACCAACACAGATCCACTAACAATCCACCTCACAAACACCACAAACAAAATAGTAAAATCTGCATGTCAAATTATACATAACAATTTAGGGCAATTCAGTAAAAATACTCACCATCTACAATCATTCTCCTCAAATATCCTCTCACACCAAAGATACTCTCACTCGTTCATCTCTCAATTCAGCTCCCACAAATAATGCAAATCTACGAAATGAAACATGAGAAATCCTCTTCATTTCGTCTACTACAACAGTATATCAACGAAAAAGAACACATCCTAAAATTATTCTTCATCAATAATTTATTAAGATATTTTTTTGTTAGGTTTAATTAGAATGATGGTATCCACTTTCGTTCAGATCTATCAGTTTGGTACTCGCTTTCAAAGAGGTGTCAAATGTGTCCCACTTTTTGAAAAAATATTTCAATTAGGTCCATTTCAGAAAAAAGTTATTAACACGGTTAACGGTATTGGTATTTAAAATGTTTTACAAAATTAAGTATTGATATTTTTATTAAAATTTAGTGGTAAAGTTCATGAATAAAGTTAACCTCGTTAATATTTTTTTTTGCTGAAAGAGACTTAATTGAGACATTTTTTCAAAAGTTGAGACTCGATTGACACATCTGAACAAAAATGGGTACCATCCGATTAATTAAACCTTTTTGTTATTAATTGAAAAAATTTGACTAAGAATGACTAAAATTATTATTTTTTTCAATGTGGGTTGGGAACATTTTAACTACATTGATTGAAAATTCGACAAAAGAAACTCTAATCAACAATGTTAATATTAATATTTTTTAATATATAACTAATATTAATATTTTTGAATTATTAGAATTTGATAATATTTAAATATATATTTGTATTTGATGAAAAATGTAAAATATGTTGTTTAAATAAAAATTTTAAATTATTTTATCTAAATAAAAAAATGAAATCATTTAAAATAAGAATCACCCGATTCAATATATTTAAGTTTTGGCTTTAATATGTTTTTGGTTTCCAATCTTTAAACGAAAATTGGAATTAGTCTACTTTTGAAACATTAATCCAATTTAGTCTTTCAACTTTAAAAATATGTGGATTTAATTTTTTTAACTAAATTTTTTAAATTTATTTGACATTTTAAAAACATTTTTCAACTAATATTAAAGTAAAAATATGTCAAATAATTAAACAATTCAAATGCTATTATGAAACATCTTTAAAACATCAAATAAATTTAACAAAATTTAGTTAAAAGAACTAAATCTATATATTTCTTAAAAGACTAAATTGGATTAAAGGTTTGAAGAGAAATTAATTTAAATTTTCACTAAAATATTTAATTCTTAAATTTTCTATGAAAGCCAAAGGGAAGGAAGGAGTGGGTTTGGAAAATAAAAACCAGTGAGAATGTGGACAAATGGAGCTGCAGCAGGGTCCAGGGGGCATGGTACGGAGATGTGAAAAACTTCAAATTAAAAGTTAAAGACAGATAAGAGTATGGGTGTAAACTCGGAGGTTTTCTGCTGTGGTCCCATTCTTTTCAAATTCAGAACAAGATATAATTTTTGTAACCATCTTAGATTGGGAATAAAATAATTACTTTGTCAACATGACTACTGCGTAACATGATTCGTAGATACAAAGACGTGTGGTTAGAATGTTGGATCCGTCCTTTAAATTCCGACAAGTTCCAAAATCTGATTCCTGTAAGTAAAGCTTCTGTATTTAGAGAAAAAACTAAGGAGTGCTGAAATTTTGAGGCATTCCAATTTTAAAAGTGAATCATCTAGCATTTGTAAGGTTTAAACCAAACTCAATTTTATGAGATGACCCCATCCTTAAATTACATACACTATTTTCACTATTTTCTCTTCATCACCGTACATTATTTTCATTATATTACGTGAAACTCTAGAAAATGGAATTGTAAATAATGGTTTAAAAATAGTGAGACTCAATTATTTTAATATCAAACTCAATTATTTTAATATCAAAATATTTTAGTATAAATAAAATTGTTATAAAAGAGTTTCATTATTTTAAAACACATCATCTTTCTAGAAATCACTTTTCTAGAATTTTCTGACTTTTCTCTAGAAGTTATGTCTCTTTGGTTGTCTGATTGAAGAACCGAGACCGTAAGATTGATCTTCTCGGCGAGCTCTTCAAGTTGAACCGATCAGTTTCTCTGTTCGCGTAAGTTGAGTTTTCCGCCCTCTTTTTTGTCTAATTCTGTTTTCTATCATATGTGAGTCATCTTCTGCTTGCATGCGTTGTTTTAATCATCAGTATGAGTCATTGTTGATCAATAATCATAATGGTAGGTCCTAATCTTTCTTATGATGTTTCTATGTTTAGATAGAGCATCCTGTGGAGTTAGATGTGTTTTAATGTTCTTTGAGTGATTTGGGTCTGTAGAGTCGCTTTGTCAAGTAAGGGAAGCTAATAATTTTTAGAATGAGTGAGTCATATCTTGTATGATTGTGAAGTATTTGATATGCTATGATGAATTATTGATGGTTGTGATTGTAGTATGTTGAACTTTTAAATGATTGAATTGAAATTGATTATATTGTTTGAATTAAGGGTATTTGAGAAAAATGGAGTTATTGGATCATGGATCTAATTGGTGTTACCTACTATAATTTAAAACTCTTTTTGACCACTGCCTATAGTAGAAGTACCAATTGGAGCAATGAAATAGGTTCATCTTGTTCAAAAACCTTAATTTGTGATTGCTGATACCTGATATAGTGCTAAGCTTCACCATGGCAGCGCTGAGCGCTGGCTTTTACGAACTGATCAGCACTGGGCGCCACTTTCTGGCGTTGAGCACTACTTTGTTTTCAACACTTCGTCTTATTGGTAAAATAAAGATTATCGATTTGTTAGTCGTCAGATTAAGCTGAAATTTTGACAATAGATTCTAGACACGTGAATCTTCATTTTGACAGGTGGGATCTTTGTTTTGAAGTCTGTGGTTAGAGAAATGGTTTTCACCTTTGGATGTATTCTATGTATAGTGTCAATTGCTCTGTTTTTCTGTTTTTGCTGTTTTGGTTACTTTGGATGTTCTGTGTATACTTGAACTGGATTCTATAGTCCTTATTGCTATAAATTGAGATAAAAATGCTATTGTGGGTATATAAGATGATAATTGGTATGAAATGTTGTGTGAACATGCAAAGTTATGATGTTTAAGGAATTTCAAGGAGAAGTTCTATATGGTGGTATTTTAGTGTATGCAATGACATAAGGACTTGGTATTGGTTGATATCCTGACGCTCTAATAATCATTAATGCTCAAATAAAGTAGAGTGAGTTATGTCATGAGAAGTAGCAGGAGATCCTAATCACTGGACTTGATCAAGTCTTGGATGTGAATGAGATTTACCTTGTAAATGGTTGGGTGATAACCCTTTGAGGCCAAACTATGCATAGTTTGGGAACCACACACAGTTGCAAGTCAAGAGATCCGATGTCACTTGCATGTATTCGGATAATTGAGTTAAGTGTCAACTGTATCTTTATGCCTATGTGTGTTATGTTAGTAAACTAAGTTAAGTTTTCATATGAATGGTTCCTTGTTTACATTAGCTTACCCTTCTTCTGTGTTTCTATGTTATTTGTCTTTCTTTTACGATGATCACCTATTCGGTGGGAGCAGATGTGAACGCAGTATCAAAGGCACCTCTAGAGATTGAGGAGTCATATTTTAAGTTGATAGAAGGTTTCAATGAGAGCTATTGTAAACGAGTAGTCTATGCTTAGAATTAGAATTGGTCTTTTTAATTGGTTTGTATAAATGTTATACTTTTATAGTCATGTCTGTTCTAGGACTGTATTAATAGACTTTATACATTCGATCTACTGTTTTGATTACTATAGTGAAACAATCCTATTTTATTAATTTTTTTAAATTGCTAAAATTGGGATGGTTATTTCTTCGATATCAAATACTTTGAAATAAATTATAATTGTTTACATTTTATATTAGAATACCAAATAAAATTTTATGAAAACTAAAACATTTATTAAATTTGCAAACATTAATGAAAACTAGTTGATAAAATTTAAAAATATTTTAAAAAAAATACAAAAGAAAAACAAATATTCAAATTAAAATATATTTTAAATGTTTGTTTACTTCAATTTTTTAAGTTCTAATGAATATCTTTTTTATACACTAATAAAAGTTCTAATACATCACTTGATCAAAATGACGCAAAGAACAAATAATAAACATGATAATAAAATTTTGACACAGATCTTGTATCTTTTGAACTCCAATATATGTTGAATGGTGATAAAAAAAATATTCATGACAATTACATTAAATTTTTATATTGTAATAAATAAAAGTTATTTATATAATTATAGTGAAAAAATTACAATGATTGATAATGAGTTAGAAAATAAAAAATAATTAGATAAAATATATCGAAATAATATTCTACATGATGAAAATAAACAACAAATAAAAATATAAAAAAATTAACAAATGTGTGTCTTAGAAACAATTTGAGAGACTATTGAAAGAAATCGCACAAAGAAAAAACAAATGTATAATTAAAGGTATGATAAGATGAAAAATACTTTAGAGATCTAAAAAAAATTTTCAAATATCAACATATATACTCAATGGTTGAAAATAACGAAAATTGTTTTAGCGAAACAAAAGAGTTCTTCAAATAAAACAAAAATGAATAATAATAAGTAAATAATATTTTTTTATATTACCTAGTAAATGAAAGATTTATGTTATTAAACACTTAAATTGAGAGTATTAAACATTCTCACGTGAAAGAAAAATATATGATAAATAAAAATATCAAAAAATAATAGAAATATTCAAATATGAGCCATAAATTTTTTTTAATTGACATACATTATTTTAACATAATTACATAAAAGTTATGATAAAATAAAAAATATATTGAAGATGCAAATGAGTTTCATGACAAACCAAATAATTAAAAAAATAAAAAATAGCAAGTATATATATATAGAGAGAGAGAGAGCGAGAGAGTTACTTAACTAATTGTGAATATTTTAATAATTTAAATCGGGATGAAGATATATTATGGTAGGCATATGTACATTCTAATACACATCCCCATACTTAATTGAAAAAGTTGAAAATTCTCCATACCCAATAAACGTAAAAATTCTCAATCAAAACGAAATTAGGTTCGAGCAATACCATAAAGGCAAATTTATTTGCCTAGTTACATATTCGCTTTATCAACATACACTATTTTCATTATATCAAACCCAATTTATGAACCAGTCAAATAATATATACAATTAATCAAATTACTTTGATAATATCATTGAATAAATAATGTGTGTTCCATGAGTTGATTTCCTTGTCAATAGAACTGTCAGAATGAAATCCCAGTTTACCGAAGTGTACGGGAGGCACAAGTTCAATTGTAAATTAATTATACTTACACTGTCCACAACTATTATATACAAATTCTCTTTTTTACCTTTAAACCACGAAACTGAGTATGATGCCAATTTAAAATTGAGGTCAATTTTACAAAACTTAAAACAGATTATGGGTATCACCAGTGTTAAATTTAAAATAGTTGCTTTAAACATACATCGTAGTTGCTGAGATAGACGTCTTTCTATACATACATAAAGCTATAAATTGCGGCATTGCAAGTTTTATAGGCCTGCATAATTTTATATTATAACATCCATACAACCCATGTTTGTTGCAAGCTGGTTTTACGCTTCAATTTATCTGGCTCAATATTATTAATTTTCTTAAGCACAAAGTGTTTTGAATCTTGTAATTCCTTCCTTTTGGCAAACATCAAGTGTAGTATTTTGAATTTACTTATTCCCCTCTTTAAGCATTTTTTTTTTCATGAGGTTATATAAGATTTTACTTCTCGACCAAGCGAGGCATTTGAAAGCAATAAACGGAATTCAATTTTCATTTTATATCAAGTACAACACAGGTATAGTGCAAACTCAATTTTTTGGGTATTTGAGGTCCAATTAGAAGCTATAATCGAAATCTAATGTACAGCAGCGGAGATCAAGTCCCTGTTAGAATCTAGATGTAGAGACTCATCATACCAACCTTGTCATTTTTAAATTACAATTGCATACAGTTTTAGGCTGTTAGCAGACTATGAAAATGCTTAAATAGCAGACTAAAGAATGGAATTAAGTTATTCTAAATAACATAGCACAGAGGTGAAGTAAGAAATTGATCATGCCTCATGAATTGGTCTTCGAAGACCGGTATAAACAGCTGCCCTAAAAAGATAAGGTGTTTCTTCTGTCAATACCTCTGCATCCAACTTTTCAACATAGGGCCATATCTGCAAGCAACAATTTAAACCAAGTTTTTAGAGCTAAACGAATCTAGAGCAATCGGTGCTAAGTGTTGTTTACAAGGCATGCCCTTAAAAAAGCCAAGATAAATGCAAGCAGGGAATGGAACAAACCTCAGCAGCATACTGCCTAGAAAAAGCCTTCACATAGCCTAAAGTGGTGATACACCACTGCTCCTTTTCACCTACAACACCTTTCTTCTCTCCATTTGACTGACTGTACAAGACATTAAAAAGAAATAATAATAATATGCACATGTGTTGTGTACAAAGCAAGAGAAACATTAACTTCTCTTAATTATTAATCTAGTTCAGAAGGACAGGCACGAGAACCTGTTTTGAGATCTCTGGTTTTCGTCATCTAATTCCATTGATGGTGGCTCTTCAGCGTCCACTGCCATCACATCTACTTGCGCAGACTTCAACTCATGCAGTGTTCTAGTTCCTTCAGGAAGCCGCTCGGTCAACACATTTGAGAAGCTTTTGTACAACAAGATAAATAATGCCTGTATGTGCAAATACCCAACAATACAACGAAAATTTTCTTAGAAACACTATTGGCACATCTATTTTTTTCGAAAAGTTATCTCTGGCTGTAACAGAAAAATGTAACCATTCCCAGACATTGCACACATATGTTTGATACAAAAAACTTTATGCAAACAATTAACTTATACAAATTTTACTTAAATTACCTCATTTTCCTCAATTGCTCGGGCAAGAAGAGCTTCCTTAGATTGTAAAGATTCTGTAAGAGTCACCACGTCCTCCTTTGTCTTTTCAGCATGTGATTTCAATCTATTCAATCTAACAGGGTTGTCACCAAGAACTGGTTCACCATCCACGAGTGTAAGTTTTGACTCTGCAGCATATAGCTCAGCTTTTGCCTCCATGGCAGCTTCTTCGGCTGATGAAATGTTCTTTTTAATAGTTAATATTTCTTTCCGTAGATCAGAAATACGATTATGTGTCTTGCTTACTGCATTTCTAAGAATCTGTTCAAAAGAAATCGGTGAAATTACTATACGAAAGAAAAAAATAATTATCATGATGGTCACCTGAAAATTCAATACATGATACAATTCATAATCCATGACAATCAAACCAAAAACAAAAGGATGCAAATTATGAGCACTTAAATTAAAAATTCAAACGTTGATCACATCAAATACAAACTGAAAGCAAAAGGCAGATGGTTTCCGACCCCTGTAGACCTATAGCTCAGGAGGAAAGAGTTAACAATCTATCCATAAAATCCTCAATTATTTACCTCCCATGGACGATCCGATGTATGAAATTGCTCAATATTTTCTGCTGAGAAGACCCATCTCACAATAGCCAGATTTGAAACGAGTCGATAACCCATCATCCTGTCAATAGCTATTGCTGTCATTTGGGTGTTACTCTTCCAGAAAGAACTCACTTCAGCTATAAGCATGACTTGTCGATCCTCATCTGGACATACTTTCACAAAGACTTGCGCATATCTCTCCAAGACAGTTATCAAATGAGTGAAACTCTTGGATCCAATATTGAGAAGAGTTTGTACAATCACTCTGAGTGTAACTTCTAGACCATTATTTGGAAACACACTTTCATCAATCCAAGAGATTATTTCACGGACAGGTGACTTCCCTTTAACCATGCTGTTGAGCTTTCCAGACAATGCATGCTCATTGCTTTCCTTACCATCTTCTGAACCAAAACTAAAATTTGGCCCGCTTTTTGGAGGAAGCAATTCTTCCAAACGAGGTGCATTTTCAATACTCTACAAAATATCATGAAAATATACATACCATAAAAACATCAATATGTCAACTATATAAAAAAACACCTTTCAATTAATTCTGCTGCTAATAGAAAAGCATCCAATGTAGTCAATATCAAAACTTTAGACAGGATTAGTAGGATGGGAATAAAATATCATAAACCATAGTTTCACAACGTGAACCATAATATCCTACAAAAAATGCAAAATCATACTTACATACTCATGCGTAGAAATAAAAGATAATGAAAATAACCTCTAAATCACATAATAAATTAAGTTACAACTGAATTCTTAAGCATGACATTCAATAAAATGCAGGAGTAATAAATAGCCACAAGACACCTTTTTCACCAAAAAGACGTTGATAAAAAAAAATTTAATGTGTTTTAGTCAATTAAAGTTGTTTGTTTCTTTCAGATAAAATATAAATACAAAGCCAAAAACAGAGATCAGACATTAGGGTAGGGAAACTTGCTGTGAGAGAAGATAAGCTGCTCTCCTCTTCTGCAAGCTCTTTGACCTATCTGCTTCCCCTCAGTTGTAAGCTCCTCGGCCCTAGCAGACCAAAGCATGGGCGTAAGAGAAAAAGGTAGAGAGTACGCAGATATCAACATCTCCGTTAGGTTGTGTTTTGTCTCCGGAAAACTCAGACAAAAAAGGAGTTTTTACTCGGACAAGAAATTCAACATGACACCCACTTCTGATGTCACTCCTTGATGAGTTCGTGATTGTTCAATCTTTTGATGTTGTGAGCTTTGGTTAATTCCAATTCAGAATTGTTGATTTGAAGAATTTAACTCTTCAATTACTTCTGCTTCAGTCTACTTAAGTTTCAATCGGTTAATTGTTCGTTTCACTTCTTGCTGACCTCCTGCATGTTTGTGAATTGGTGCCGTCTAATGCGGTTTGGTCAATTCTGGTTCAAATTTGTTGTTGGTGAAGAAATTAATCAGCGACCTTGTTCGAATTCCAATTCAAGTTACTTACATCTGTTAGTTCAAGTTGAATTTGATGAATTAATTCAAATCTGGCTCACACCTCTTTACTCTCACAAACTGTTTCTCGCTGGTGAATTTTTACTTGTGTTTGTTTCTCTCAGTTCAATTGTGTTCAAATCTATAATTTGGGCTTCTTTCTAGTTGTTGATCAAGACATTGGATCTGTTCAGATTGCTAGCTTGTTAAGGTTTACTCAGGTGTGTTTTCACTATGAGCTTCTAACCTTAGCTTTGCATTTTTTTTTCAAGATTTCTCACTGCTAAAATCATGACTTCTACTTTTGCTACATTGGTTTTCCAACTTCAATTGCTAAGAAACTGGATAATACAATTTATCTTCACTAGAGACAGTATGTTGAACCCATAAATTCACACAAATTGCAATGTTCCGTGGTAAATTTAGTTATTCCTTCTCGATTTCTTACTGAACAAGATAGAACACTAGACATTGTTAATCCTGAATATGAAGCTAGGAAGGTTCAAGATCAGATGCTACTGGTTTGGCTTAAATGTACACTCTCGAAGTCTGTTCTTTCTCATGTGCTTGGTGCCAGTCATTTCTATGAAGTTTGGGACAAAATTCATGAGTACTTCGTACTTCAAACCAAGTCTCGAGCAAGGCAATTGTGCATTGCAACGTGTGTTGTTAGACTGGAATCTAAATCTATGGAAGAGTATCTTCTTAAAATTAAAAGCTATGTTTCTTTCATTGTATATTTTTTCTCTGTACAGCTGTTAGTTTATAACAGCTTCTTAGACATATATGTCTATAAATACCTCTTGTACATAACAATCAATGTGTGGAAACAGTAAATAAAAATATTCTCTTATTCAATTTTCACTATCTTTTCTCTGTTCAAATTCTCTAAGAAGATTCCGCAACAATTCCCCTGACATATGATCCTGGAGTGAGTTACCTCATAAAGAAAGGGGAAAATAAAAAATCATTCTATTTAACAAAGCATCCATTCCTCTACATAACAAAAACAGATAAACAAAAATATCTAATCCATTTATGATTTCCCTATATATCCATAACCATGAAAAGATCATGAGTGGCAATGCAGTCTAAT